>Ga0066256_1000250_pt1 | contig 209334 bp, 200 predicted proteins | sample ThiBio_1000_biof_FD_87107 | JGI IMG/M metagenome (GOLD analysis project Ga0066256, IMG submission 87107) | Wastewater bioreactor microbial communities from Cape Town, South Africa - Thiocy_expt_1000_biof (version 2) | ecosystem: Engineered > Bioreactor > Thiocyanate-remediating >...
ATCTTCCGCGCTTAGGCGGCCTGCCAGCGAAAACCCCAGAAGGGGGTGGCCATGGGGGAGCATGGGTTCGGTACCGTCCGTGGCTGGCTCGGGTTGGGATCGGAGGGAGCAGGGAAGTTCGCCGCCGTCCGTAAACTGCCAACCCGGGAAACCCCACTCCCCCGCCGTTGACGCTGCCTGCTGGCAGCCTACCTCATCCCAAATGAGCGGATTGAAGCGGCCCCTCAACGCCATGCCCGAAGACGTGCGTGCGCTACTCGATGCGCGCGGACTGGCGCAAGCCTATGGCGCGCGTCCAGCCTATCAACGCAACGACTATCTCGGCTGGATCGCCCGCGCCAAGCGGGTCGAAACGCGCCGGAAACGCGTCGGCCAGATGCTGGACGAACTACAGCGCGGCGGCGTCTACATGAACATGGTCTGGCGCGGCTGAACGCTCTGCCTTCTTCAATGCTGGAGTATGAACCCGATGACGCACGCGCGTACCAGCGCTCCGGTCCTTGAAACGGAGCGGACGATCCTGCGACCCCACAGACTCGAAGATTTCGACGCATATTGCGCCATGGGCACCGAGCCTGCCGTTTTCCGCTTCATCGGCGGCAGGGCGCGCACACGCGAGGAAAGCTGGCAGCGGCTGCTCAGGCACGGCGGCATGTGGTCGCTGATCGGCTACGGGTTCTGGGCCATCGAGGAAAAGGCCAGCGGCCGCTTCATCGGTGAGGCCGGGTTTCACGATCTGAAGCGGGACATGGTGCCTTCGATCGAGGGCGTACCCGAGGCAGGCTGGGGCTTTGTCGCCGACGTCCACGGCAAAGGAATTGCCACCGAGGTGGTCAACCGGTTTCTAGAATGGGGTGACGAGGTTTTCGGTTCGGCGCGAACGGTCTGCATCATCGATCCGGAGAACACTGCATCGCTGAACGTCGCGCAAAAATGCGGCTACCGGGAGGTGCTTCGCACGCTCTACAACGAGCATGACACGATCCTGCTGGAAAGGACCGGCCTCGGCTGAGCTTACGCCCCTGTTAGCCTTGTCCTCGCCTGTTGGGCAGCCTGCTCGAGGTCCTCCGCGTCGTTGCCGAAAGCGCGTGTTGCTTGTGCCGCCGCATCGAGCAGGGGAGGTGTCATCCGTTGCAGGAACGCCTGATCCACGCGGGAACGTGGCCCTGCCAGCGTCATCGCCCCCAGCAACGCGCGGCCCGGCCCGAATACCGGGGCCGAGATGCCGGACGTCTCAGGATCACGGTCGCCGATCGACAGCCAGCAATAGGTCGAGCGGATATTGTCGTACTCCGCACCCTCTTCGCCCGAAAAAGCCGACAGCACGCGTCCACCCGAACCGATGCCGAGCGGCAGGATATCGCCTTCGCGCACCGTATAGCGGATGGGATGCTTGGATTCGATCCGATACAGACACGTTCTGAAATTGCCCGCGCGAACGTAGAAAGCGACGCTTTCCCAACTGAGTTCGGCGAGGTCGCGCATGACCGGCAGCAGGATTTCCGCCGTCACCACGGAACGTTGATAAAGTGTCCCGAGGCGGAATGCCGCCTGGCCGACACGGTAACGGCCATCCTCGGATCGCTCCAGCAATTGCCCACGCAGAAGTGATCCGCATATGCGCAGGATCGTGCTCTTATAGAGGCCTGTGCGACCGGCAATTTCAGCTAGGCTGAGCGATGGGTCGGAAGCCGTGAATGCGCCAAGGATTGCGATGGCGCGATCCAACGCCGCCACGCCGTCGCCAGCCGGCCTGTCCTGCCCGTTGGATGTGCGGCGTGTGTCCACGGCCTTTCCTCGTTTTCATATAGTTTTCCTGTAAATATGCGTTCTGTCTAGCAGAATGATGTTCCGCTTGACAGAACATGGGGAGGATTGCACAGTTTTTGACGACGAGCCCTATCGCGGGTTACGTTTCGCAGGCGCCAGGAGGAGGCGCCACAGACTGGAGGAACCTCATGTTGAATAGACGCCGATTCCTGGCGGGCACCGCTATGGCTGGTGTAGCCGGGCTGGTAGCATCGCATACCACGCTCGCACTTGCGCAGGATGCGCCGCAGCTTTCAATCTTCGTGCCTGCCGCGCCCGGCGGCGGCTGGGACCAGACGGCCCGCACGATGGATCAGGTCATGCGCAAGGAAAACCTGATTTCGGGCTCGCAGATCACCAATGTGGGCGGTGCCGGTGGCGCCGTCGGCCTACCGCAGTTCGTCAGCCAATGGGCCGGCAAGGGCAATTCGCTGATGGTGGCGGGCATGGTCATGGTCGGCGCTCTGCTGACCAACAAGTCGCCCGTCACGCTTGATCAGGTAACGCCGATTGCGCGCCTGACCGGTGAATTCGAGGCGATTGTCGTCCCGGCCGCATCGCCGTTCAAGACGGTGCAGGACTTCGCAGCCGCCCTTAAAGCAGACCCGACCAAGGTCCCCGTCGCAGGCGGCTCCGCCGGCGGCTCGGACCATATCCTGTTCGGCCTCATCGCCAAGACCGTCGGCGTGCCGGCCACCAGCCTTTCCTACGTGCCGTTCGCGGGCGGCGGCGAGGCACTGGCTGCCTTGCTTGGCAATCAGGTTGCTGCCGGTATCTCCGGCTATGGCGAATTTGCCGAGCAGGTGAAGGCTGGAACGCTGCGGCTTCTCGCCGTGTCGTCCGGCGAGCGCCAGGAAGGCATTGATGCGCCGACCCTGAAGGAGTCCGGCATCGACGTCGAGCTGTTCAACTGGCGCGGCGTGTTTGCGCCTCCCGGCATTTCGGACGACGACAAGGCCGCCATGATCGCGCTGGTCTCTAAGATGGCGGGTTCGGCTGCGTGGGCCGAAGAGTGCAAGAACCGCAACTGGTCGTCGATCCTGCTCACCGGTGACGATTACGTGAAGTTCGTCAACGAAGACAGGACGCGCATCGAGGCGATCCTGAAAGACCTTGGTCTCGCATAGGATATCGTCGGGGCGGCCCTAGGGTCGCCCCGTTTCCTATTTTCCAATCGCCTGACGATGCGGTCGTCTGGATTCTTTAGTCCTGCGTCAGACAAGCCGCCAAGCTGCGGTGGTCACGGGAGGTGATAATGACGAACGGTGAACAGCCTGCCGTGCAACCGCGCCTTGCGGTCCCCGAATTCCTGATTGGTCTTGGCATGCTGGCGGCGTCGGGAGCGGCGCTTTGGCAAACCTTCGCGATCCCGATCTCCCCGCTCTACTCGAAGGTCGGCCCAACCGTATTTCCCTACATCACCACCTTTGGCATGACGTTGCTTTCCGTGCTGCTGATCGTGAAAGCGGTCCGTGGGGGCTGGCAGCCTGAGGAAGAGAAGGAAACGCCGACCGACTGGAAGGCGATGGGCTTCGTCGTTGCCGGCCTGATCGCCAATCTCGTGCTGATCCAGCCGCTCGGGTTCACCGTGGCATCGGTCGCCATGTATGTGCTGGTCTGCTACGGCTTTGGCAGCCGCAATCCGCTGCGCGATGCGCTGATCGGGCTGGTTCTGGCGCTTGCCGCCTATTTCGGCTTCGCCAAGGCGCTTGGCGTCAACATCGGCGCCGGCTTCGTCGAAAACCTGCTGGGAGCCTGACACATGGACACTCTCAGCCAACTGGCACACGGCTTTTCAGTCGCCTTCACACCCGTCAATCTGCTTTGGTGTCTGCTTGGAACGACGCTCGGCACGGCCATCGGCGTGCTGCCGGGCCTCGGGCCGGCGCTCACCATCGCGCTGTTGTTGCCGATCACTTACCAGGTAGCGCCGGAAGCATCGTTCATCCTGTTTGCCGGCATCTATTACGGCGCGATGTATGGCGGCTCCACCACATCCATCCTGCTCAACACGCCGGGCGAAAGCGCAACCATCGTCACCGCGCTGGAGGGCAACAAGATGGCCCGCTCCGGGCGCGGCGGTGCAGCACTTGCCACGTCCGCCATCGGCTCGTTCGTGGCCGGCACCATCGGCACGCTGGGCGTTGCGTTCCTTGCCCCGGTCGTCGTCGGCATCGCGCTGGCCTTCGGTCCGGCCGAATATTTCTCACTGATGGTGCTGGCGTTCATCACGGTTTCCGCCGTGCTGGGCTCATCGGCAGTGCGGGGCCTCACCAGCCTCTTCATCGGCTTTGCCATCGGCCTGATCGGCGTCGATCTCCAGACTGGGCAACCGCGCTTCACTTTCGGTTCGACCGAACTGCTTGACGGCATCGATGTCATCATCGGCGCGGTTGGCTTGTTCGCGGTCGGTGAAACGCTCTACGTCGCCTCGCGCCGCTATGCCGGCAAGGACGAAATCGTGCCGCTGCGCGGTTCGCTCTACATGACCGCGCAGGAGTGGGGGCGTTCATGGAAGGCGTGGATCCGGGGTGCTCTCATCGGCTTCCCCATTGGCGCAATGCCGGCGGGCGGCGCTGAAATCCCGACCTTCCTTTCCTATGCGCTGGAAAAGAAGCTTTCCAAGCACAAGGAAGAGTTCGGCACGGTCGGCGCCATCGAAGGCGTGGCAGGTCCGGAAGCCGCCAACAACGCTTCGGCGGCGGGCGTTCTGGTTCCCATGCTGACGCTTGGCTTACCGACATCGGCGACGGCCGCCATCATGCTCTCCGCCTTCCAGAGCTACGGCATCAATCCCGGGCCGCTCCTGTTGACCACCCAGGGCAATCTGGTCTGGGGCCTGATCGCCAGCCTGTTCATCGCCAACGTCATCCTCGTCATTCTGAACCTGCCGTTGATCGGTCTTTGGGTCCGCCTGCTGAAGATTCCCGCGCCGCAGATGTATGCCGGCATCCTGGTCTTCGCTACCGTCGGCACTTACGGTATTTCGCGGTCGGTCACCGACCTCGTCGTGCTCTATCTGCTCGGCGCGGCCGGGTTCCTGATGCGCCGTTTCGATTTTCCCACCGCGCCAGTCATCATCGGCATGATCCTGGGGCCGTTGGCGGAAGCACAGTTCCGCCGCGCCATGACCATCTCAAACGGCGACTGGACGGTGTTCTTCACGCATCCGCTGTCGCTGTTCCTGCTCACGCTGGCGGCGCTCGGCATGTTCGGGCCGATGATCTGGTCCTACTATGATCGCAAGCGCTTGCGTGGACCAGAACATGTTCCCGGCGACGCCTGAGCGGTAAGCGGACGTGACAGACCTGCTTGCCGGAATCCGGGTTCTCGACCTCACCAATGTGTTGGCGGGGCCCTATTGCGCCTATCAATTGGCGTTGCTCGGAGCCGATGTCATAAAGGTCGAGGCCCCATCCGGCGGTGATCTGGCAAGGCAGCTCGGTGCTTCCGCCAAACTCAACGAAGCCGGGATGGGCGCGTCCTTTCTCGCGCAGAACGCAGGCAAGCGCTCGGTCGTGCTTGATCTCAAAGACGCCGGCGACCGGGAGCGGTTTCTCGATCTTGTCGCAACGGCGGATGCACTGGTCGAGAATTTCCGGCCCGGCGTCATGGCGCGACTCGGCCTAGGCTACGAAGCCTTGAAAGAGGTACGACCAAGTCTCGTCTATTGTGCGATTTCGGGTTTCGGACAAACCGGTCCGATGCGCGACAATCCGGCCTATGACCAGATCATCCAGGGCCTGTCCGGCATCATGAGCATCACCGGCACGCCCGAAACCGCACCTCTTCGCGTCGGCTATCCGGTGGCCGACACCTTGGGCGGGCTGGTCGGCGCTTTTTCCATCGCTGCTGCATTGGTACGGCAAAAGACGAGCGGGCAGGGCGCTTTCCTCGACGTGTCGATGCTGGAGTGTACCCTGTCAGCCTTGGGCTGGCCGGTGTCCAACTATCTCACAGCAGGCGTCGACCCGCGCCCCATGGGCAACGACAACATGACCGCCGCACCCTCCGGAACATTTCGCACGGCCGATGGACTGCTCAATATCGCGGCGAACAAGCAGGAGCAGTTCGTGGCGCTGTGCCAGCTCATCGGAGCGCCGGAATTGGCGCTCGATCATCGTTTTTCGGAGCGAGAGGCGCGCAAACGCAACCGTAGCGCGCTGACGGTGCTGATCGAAGCTGCACTTGCCGCTGAGCCAGCCGCGGTTTGGGAAGAGAGGATGAACCGGGCCGGCATTCCCGCCGGCAGGGTGCTGACAATTCCGCAGGTGCTCACCGAACCGCAAGTGGTGGGGCGCAAGCTGACAACCCGTTTTGAAGCGGTTCCGGGTGTCGAAGGCCCGTTGACCGTTGTTCGCGGCGGCGTTCTCGTCGATGGAGAAGCCCCATCGCCTACTGTGCCGCCACCGGCGCTCGGCCAGCATATGGATGAGGTTTTCTCTAACCTGCCCAAGCGCGCCAAGGTGCCAGCATGAGCGAGCGGGACAATAGCGAGGGTCAGGCACGCGGTGAGCAATGGTGGGAAACCTCCATCATCGAGATGATGCCCGGCGTCATCCGCTTGCGCGGCTACGAGATCCAGGACCTCATCGGGCGTGTCAGTTTTCCAGCAACGATCTGGCTCATGCTGCGCGGCGAACTGCCAAGCGAGCAACAGGCGGAACTTCTGGGCATTGCGCTGGCCGCAGCGGTGGACCACGGACCGCAGGCTCCTTCGATTGCAATTGCCCGCATGGCGGCAACCTGCGGCGTCGGCATCAACAGCGCCATGGCGTCGGCCATCAATGTCCTCGGCGATGTGCATGGCGGAGCCGGTGAGCAGGCGCTTTCGTTCTACGGCGATATCGCCGCAGCCATGGATGAAGGCACGGCAATCGAACAAGCCGTTGCTTTCAGGCTGGACAAGTTTTTTTCGGAAGAGCGCGGCTATGTGCCGGGCTTTGGCCATCGCTTCCATCCGGTCGATCCGCGTGCTCCGCGCCTTTTGGAAATCACGCGGGATTTTGCGGCTCGTGGCGTGATCGGTGGGCGCTTTGCCGCCATCGCGGAGATAATCGAAGCGGAAATCGAGCGCAGGAAAGGTAAGAAAATTCCGCTCAACATCGACGGCGCCACCGCCGTCATCTATGGCGAGCTCGGATTTCCACCGCCGCTCACGCGCGGCCTGTTCGTGCTGTCGCGTTCTGTCGGCATCCTTGCGCATGCATGGGAGCAGTCGCAACGCGGCGAGCGCAATAAGGGGCCGCTGCCGCGCGAGTGGCTGTGGGCCTATTCCGGCCCGTCGAAACGTGAATTACCCGATAAAGATTCGGGCAGCTAGCGTTACTCGTCCGCAGGTATCGCCAGCGTCTTCAGCAGGCTGGACAGTTCCGGCTCGTCGATCAGGGTGGCCGCCTGCGCAGGAGATAGCCATGCGCGCTGGCGCTTTGCCGTTTCCTTCCACTTCGGCAACTCGTCTTCGACCCTGAGCAGATAGACGGTGACGTCCACGCGCACGAAGCCTGCCGAAAGCCGCTTCCAGTATGAATAAGCGCCGGCTGGAGCCTTGAGCGTCTTGCCGGCCACGCCGGCCTCTTCCTCCGCCTCGATCGTCGCCGCCTTGCGCCCGCTCTTGCCTTTCATCGGCCAGCCCTTGGGCACGATGAAACGCTTGGTTTCGCGCGAAGTCACCAGCATCACCTCGATCTCGCCGGTCTCGCCGACGCGGAAGGGAATGGCGGCGACCTGCCGGACCCTTTCGCCCTTCTTGGCCTTGCGTATGGCCTTCTTTTTCGGTGTCGGCATATGACTATCTCGTTCGCGGCCCGTATAGACCAAATCACTCGTCGCCAGAATGACGGTTGCGCACCGATTCTGTCGTCACAAGATAGACGGCTAATGATTTCAGGCAAACCGCGCTAGCGGCATTTCTTCACATATGTGTTGCCGAAAACTTCGGTTCGGCAGTTCGACCCGATCGAAGGTACGCTCGGGCGTTGCAGTTGCAGCGGCACGACCTGCTGCCTGTCCTGCTGACGAAACTGCTGTTGCTGCTGCTGGAACTGCTGCCGTTGCAACTGGTTTTGCAGGACCATCAGTTCGGTTGCTCGATCCTGCGCCGCGGAGAGGCCGGGGTTGGTCGGCGAGGTTGTCTGCGCCGTTGCCGACAAGACCGGTAGTGCCGCTATCAGGAAAAGCGCCTGGCAAACGGCTTTCGACAACTTGCGGATATGGGACATGACCGGTCCGTCGCTGTTGCTGGATCAGTTTTATGTAGGGTGCCGTGCGGCGGAAAACCAGTAAGTTTTGAAGGCCCGGTCCGGTCCCGCGACCTGATCAGCATAGAAAAAGGGGCCGCCGAAGCGACCCCTTCAACTTCAAGCCAGGCTTGAAAGTGTATGTCTGCTGGATCAGCAGGCGGTCGTGTCGCCAACGCACGTCGCAATGTTGTTGAAGCGCGTGTTCAGGGCCGAGCCGAGTGCGCCGGCGCCAACGATGATGGCAAGGGCGATCAGAGCTGCGATGAGGCCGTATTCGATAGCCGTGGCGCCCGACTCGTCCTTGACGAAACGCGAAAGAAGCTTGGTCATGAGAGTATTCCTTTTGCCCAGGTTGTGACTTCCGTAAGACGGTCTCTTGTCGAACCGTGGCCTAACCTTGCAGGGAACCAATTTCGGTTGCGTTAAAGGGAATGGTAAACGAAAGGTAGTGTGGCGCGTGCTTAACGAATGCCGAATGAAATCGGCAGCTTAATATAGAAATTCTTCCTATCTTGGTTTGATTGCGACCCACCAAAACTCGAGCAATGGATGACCCGCGTGCGCCGAGCAAAGCTCACGGGCACGGTCTGCAGCGCAGCCGCAAAGGCCATGCATTTCATGACGATGACGGTCAAGGCTGAATAAGGCAGGCGAGCCCAAATGAGGCGAGCGAGGGGAGCCGCCTACGCGGCCACCGGCGCAAGGCTCTGCCGGCGCGCCGTCAAGCGCGTACAGAAGACCGCAAAGGCAAACACCGCAATACCGGCCGGGATGTCGGCCAGATGATGGCCGCCGTGAACAAGCACTGCCGGCAGCACGATCAGATTGATGACCAGATAGAGCGCAAACAGCCAGCGCACATTGCGGGCATAGTAGGTGGCGGTAACCGCAAGCACGATGTGGAAAGACGGGAAAGCGATCAAGCCGCGTAGTTCGTTCGGGCTGAGAAAGGGCGAACCGTTTTTTAATAGCGCCAGGATTTCCGCGCCATAGGCCGGATCCACTATTGGCCGCACTGCACGCAATACTTCATCCGGCAGCGTATGGTAGGCTTTTGCGCCAGCGCTTGGAAACAGCCCCCAGAACATTACGGAGATGGTCCCTGCAACGACCACGGTAATCATCAGGCCGTGCAGATCATCCATGCGGGAACTCAGGCTGAGCACCACCAGAAGCAAAGCGATCTGTGGCAAGGTTGATGCGTAGGAAAAGCGCATCATTTCGTTGAACCAGAGATGCTGTGCCGCCCATCCAAGCATTTCCGGCCAATCGTAGCCCAATGCTGTATCGATCTGGAAAAGCCAGTTGTCGATCGGCGGGTTCGGGTTCGGTGTCAGCAGATAGTTGAACAGCGACATGACTGCCGTGAAGAAAATGAAGAGCCCGGCACTCGTCGCCATCGCGCCGATCGTGTCGCTACGTCCCGAACGGCGGTAGAATAGGCCCAGCACCAGAAGTCCTGTTACCAATGCCGTAAGGGTTCCGTAGGCGGCAAGGTCTACCCTCGGGCCTCGCACGAGGATCAGGGCGACGTCGATCAATGCGACAGTCGCGGATACCCTGAGGACGAAAGCCTCCGCAGGAAAAAGATGCGTCGCTGCCGTTTTCATGATCCCTGCTTTGCACAAGAAGCTCAAGAATTCGCTAATCGGCGTGGCGTAGAAGTTCCTGGCGCGGCCCGTCAATTTCTCGTTTGAACGATTGCACCGAGGCGTCGTCCGCCATATCTGTCTATCCGAAACAGACATTGGAAAGATCTGGATGTTTCGCTTTGTATTCCGTTTGGCTGCGATGATTTCGCTTTCGATTGCCGTCATCATGGCGGTGCTTGACGCAACGCGCACCGTTGCTGCCTCGCAATTGGTCCTGACTCCGCTCAAGATGAGCTGGAATGCCGTATCGCCGCAGACGATGAGCTCGGCAGAAGTATTCGTGCGCGAAAAAATGGCGCCGGTTCTGTGGGATGTCGGTGCCAACTGGCTGCTCAGCCTACCCGGCTGCGTGGTTTTCGCCGGCCTCGCGCTTGCATTCTACGCTGTTGGCTACAGGCGCGAGCAGACCACAAGACGGTATGCCGCGACCTGACATCTTTCCGGTGCCTCGGCACAATGAAAGGAAGACGACGTGTTTTTTCTCAGCGATATCCTGAACAAGAAAATCACCTTGCCGAAGGCCGGTGAGGCGCTACCCGGGCGCGCCAAGGCTATCCCGACAGCAGCGAAACACTATGTGTCCAAGCACCCGCTCAAGGCACCCTATCCGGAAGGGCTGGAAATGGCCCTGTTCGGCATGGGATGCTTCTGGGGTGCCGAGCGGCTTTTCTGGCAAACGGAAGGTGTGTGGGTAACTGCGGCCGGCTATGCCGGTGGCCTCACGCCCAACCCTACCTACCAGGAAACCTGCACGGGCCTGACCGGCCACGCCGAGGTGGTGCTGGTGGTCTTCGACCCGAAGGTCGTCTCCTACAGCGCATTGCTCAAGCTGTTCTGGGAAAGCCACGATCCAACGCAAGGCATGCGCCAAGGCAACGATGTCGGCACCACGTACCGCTCGGCGATCTATACCTATGGCGAGGCCCAGTACCAGGCGGCGATTGCATCGCGCGATGCCTACGAAGCCTCGTTGCACAACGCCGGTCGCAGCAAGATCAGCACTGAGATTTCACCTGCGCCGGAGTTTTATTTCGCCGAGGAAGAACACCAGCAATATCTGGCCAAGAATCCGAACGGCTATTGCGGCCTTCAGGGAACAGGCGTGGCATGCCCGATCCCTGTTGCGGCTTCGGCCTGATGTGATGCGGGTAACACCCAGTCGTCTCATCGCGCTTTGGTGATGGCGATTTTCCAAAAGGTCAAAAATTCCGGGTGAATTTTGTTTCAGGCCATGCCAGATTGACCGTGGCGGGGGCGGAGGCTCCCGCCCAATCTGCGCGCCGGCGCTAAAAGGTGACCGGCGTGCTGCACTACAACGGAAAAACAACCGACAGGGTGTGGACCACATGAAACGTATCGTCCTCGGCCTTTTGGCCGCTACAGCTATGATTTTCCCGGCATTCGCCGCGGACATCCAGCCGGCTCTGCTGTACGATCTCGGCGGAAAGTTCGACAAATCCTTCAACGAGGCTGCCTTTAACGGAGCCGAGAAATTCAAGACCGAAACCGGCATTGCCTATGTCGAGTTCGAGGTGTCAAACGCCTCGCAGCGCGAGCAGGCGCTGCGCCGCTTTGCCGAAGACGGCCGCAGCCCGATCGTCATGGCAGGCTTCTCCTGGGTCGATTCCCTGAAGAAGGTTGCCGCCGAATATCCTGAACTCAAATTTGCGATCATCGATGACGCGGTCGACCTGCCGAACGTTCGCTCGCTGGTGTTCAAGGAACACGAAGGCTCCTATCTGGTCGGCGTCATGGCGGCGATCGCCTCCAAGTCCAAGAAGGTCGGCTTCATCGGCGGCATGGACATTCCGCTGATCCGCAAGTTCGGTTGCGGTTATGTCGGCGGCGCGAAGTCGGCGGGCGCAACGGACGTCATCCAGAACATGACCGGCGATACGCCGGCCGCCTGGAACGACCCGGCCAAGGGCGGTGAAATCGCCAAGACCCAGATCGACCAGGGTGCGGATGTCATCTACGCCGCAGCCGGCGGCACCGGCGTTGGCGTTCTTCAAGCCGCCGCAGACGCCGGCAAGCTCGGCATCGGCGTCGATTCCAACCAGAACGGCCTGCAGCCCGGCAAGGTGCTGACCTCGATGCTCAAGCGCGTCGACGTCGCCGTCTACAACTCGTTCATGGATGCCAAGGACGACAAATTCACCGCCGGCCTGAACAATCTCGGCCTCAAGGAAGGTGGCGTCGACTACGCCATGGACGACAACAACAAGGATCTCGTCACGGCTGACATGAAGGCAGCGGTCGAAAAGGCCAAGGCCGACATCATTGCCGGTACGGTCGAGGTTCATGACTACACGTCGGACAGCGCCTGCCCTTACTAAGACACATGAAATAGCATCGAAACCGCCGGGGTCATTCCCGGCGGTTTTCTTTTGGGGGAGCGATGTCGCCGACGATTGTCACCATGCGGAAGGAGCACGCCAAGGCCGTGTCCCTTTTGCGATGCGCTGCCTTTTTTGAAGGCAGCAGCCGCACTCCAGACCAGGATGCCGGCGAACTATGTGCGCTCGTCGAAAACGACGATTTTGAAACCGCCTTGGTCGCCATCGTGGACGGGCAGCCCGTCGGTTCGGTGCTGCTTGTCCGTCATGAACTCGATGCCGCACACGATCTCACGCCATGGCTGGCTGGCCTCGTGGTCGCCGAAGATCATCGGCATCTCGGCATAGGCTCGGCTCTGGTCAGGGCACTTGAGGAACGCGCCGTATCGCTCGGTGTCGAAACCCTCCATCTCTACACGTGGGATGCGCGCGATTTTTATGTCCGGCTCGGATGGAAGGAAGTTGCATCCTTCGTGCAGGACGGCGAGCCCGCCGTACTCATGTCGCGCAAGCTGCGCTCATAGTTTTCCGACCAGATAGCCGAGCGCAAACATCAAGATGAGGCCAATCGCGACGATCAGGCCGCGTCTTTTTTCCGTTGCGTGGGACCCGCTGTCTGGCACGTTACGCCCAAGAGTGGAAACGGGGGCGCCAACCGGTGCAAAATTTCCGCCGGCGTCCCGGGCGGCGCCCTGCATTTGCGGCAGCCCGGATATCCGCTGAAGCACCGAGTTCCAGCCTTCGTCAGCGTGACTGCTGTCATTGTCGCCAAGATCGAACACATGCGCCCGCTCGGCCATCTGTAGCACCGCGTCGCGAAATGCAGGGTCGAGTTCCAGATCGCGCTCGGCGCGTTCCCGTTCGTCATCGTCCATGAGGCCGAGCACGTAGCTGCCGGCCCGCTTGATGCGGTCGCGTTCACCTGTCATTGCCACTGTCCCCCAGAGGCAGGACCTGTCGATCCGGTCGCGTCTATTTACCAGTGCGGCGGTTTGGTTACCGGTATCTCGCCGGCCGACTGTTCTTCCCACTCCAGGAAGCGCTCAGTCAGCGCGTCGAGTTTATGCTGCAGGCGTTCGATCACTTTCCATTGTTCGGCAATCTGGCCGGATAGCTCTTCGATGACTTTTTCCTGTTCGGCGGAACGGATTTCCAGCGCCGTCTGCCGATCGTCGGTCGTGATCATCCGCTGAATCCCTTGTCTTGTCATCTACCAGACATAAAACATCTGCCGGCGCTTGTTCGTGCAATTATCACGGCACGGTGTGGTGTGGGAAATTGACAAGCGGTCCGCCTTTTGTCGAGAGTGGACCCGATTGGCACCGTCGTCGGGCCATGCTAGTCATTTTTGACCAAGCGATAAAAAACAATGGGAACAGCCGCATGGGACAGGCCGCCATCGAATTGATCGGCATCAACAAGAGTTTTGGCGCTGTCCATGCCAATCGCGACATCAATCTCGAAATCCCGCGCGGCACCATCCACGGCATCGTCGGCGAGAACGGGGCGGGTAAATCGACGCTGATGTCGATCCTGTACGGCTTTTACCAGGCCGACAGCGGCGAAATCCGGGTCAACGGCAAGCCGGCAGCCATCAAGACCTCCAACGACGCGATCGCAGCCGGCATCGGCATGGTGCACCAGCACTTCATGCTGGTCGAGAACTTCACCGTGCTGGAAAACATCATCCTCGGGGCGGAAGGCGAGGCGCTGCTCAAGACCAGCATCGCCAAGGCGCGCTCCGAACTCCACCGGCTTGAGCGCGAATACGGTCTCGAAGTCGACCCCGATGCCATCATCGAAGAACTGCCGGTCGGCATCCAGCAGCGGGTGGAAATCCTCAAGGCGCTTTATCGCGGTGCCGAAATCCTCATCCTAGACGAACCCACGGGGGTTCTTACGCCGGCCGAGGCCGACCATCTCTTCCGCATCCTCAAGCAATTGAAGGAGCAGGGCAAAACGGTCGTACTGATCACGCACAAGCTGCGCGAGATCATGGCGATCACCGACAATGTCTCGGTCATGCGGCAAGGCACGATGGTGGCGACGCGCGAGACCAAGAAGACCACGGTCGAGGAACTGGCCGAACTCATGGTCGGGCGGCGCGTCCTGCTTCGTGTTGAAAAGGGCGCGGCAAACCCGGGCGCGGTCAAGCTCGCCGTTTCCAATCTCACCGTGCGGGACCAGCGCGGCGTGACCATGGTTGACGATGTTTCGTTCGACGTTCGCGCGGGAGAGATCGTCGGCATCGCTGGCGTTGCCGGCAATGGCCAATCGGAGCTGATCGAGGCGATTTCCGGTATCCGGCGCGCTCTGTCGGGATCTGTCCTGCTCGACGGAACGCCCATCGACGTGACGGGCACAGCCGACCCCGGCGAATTGCGCGACCGGGGCCTCGCCCATGTGCCGGAAGACCGTCATCATGTCGGGCTGGTGCTGGCGTTCGAGGAAAACGAGAATTCGATCCTCGGCTACCACGATGACGAACGCTACCGCAAAGGTCTGCTTCTCGACATTGATGCCATCCGCAACGATGCGAAGTCAAAGATCGAGGGCTACGACATAAGGCCACCGGATTGCCGGCTGAAGACAGCCAATTTTTCCGGCGGCAATCAGCAGAAGATCGTGCTGGCGCGCGAAATGGAGCAGGACCCCGGCGTCCTCATCGTCGGACAGCCCACGCGCGGCGTCGATGTCGGCGCCATCGAGTTCATCCACAAGCGTCTCATCGCCATGCGCGACCAGGGCAAGGCCGTCTTGCTCATCTCGGTCGAACTGGACGAGATCCGTTCGCTCTCCGACCGCATCCTTGTCATGTTCGCCGGCCGCATCGTTGGCGAACGCGGACCGGAAGCGAGCGAAGGTGAGCTTGGCCTGCTCATGGCGGGTGTCGAACAGCGGGAGGCCGCAGAGTGAGCACCCCTTACGCCAAGCTTCCCGCCTGGGCCGATTACGGCCTGATCCCGCTGATCAACCTGGCGGTCGCCTTCATCGTCGCCGGTTTCGTCGTGCTTCTGGTCGGTGAGAACCCGTTTCGCGCGGCCGCCATTCTCGTCGAAGGCGCGTTCGGGCGCGGGCAGGGCATCGCCTTTACGCTGTACTACGCCACCACCTTCATTTTCACCGGCCTATCGGTTGCCGTGGCCGTACATTGCGGGTTGTTCAACATCGGCACCGAGGGTCAAGCCTATATTGCCGGCCTCGGCGTCGCGGTGGTCTGTCTCACATTCGACGCCACCTTGCCGTGGTGGCTGACCTTTCCGCTGGCAACGCTAGCGGCGGCGGCGATGGGAGCGCTGTGGGCGCTGCTTCCGGCCTATCTTCAGGCCAAGCGCGGCTCGCACATCGTCATCACCACCATCATGTTCAACTTCATCGCCGCTTCGATCATGGTGTACCTGCTCGTCGGCATGTTGAAGCCCGTCGGCTCGATGGCCCCGCAAACGCGCATCTTCCTTGAAGGGGCGCAACTGCCAAAACTCAACTGGGTCATCGAACTGTTCGGCGCCCGGGTGCGTTCGGCCCCGCTCAACATTTCCTTCCTGCTCGCGCTCCTGATGGCTTTCCTGACATGGGTGCTGATCTGGCGCACGCGGCTCGGCTACGAGATCCGCACCTACGGACACAGCCCCAAGGCGGCGCGCTATGCCGGTATTTCGGAAACCCGCATCATCATCATCACCATGATGATCTCCGGTGCGCTGGGCGGCATGATGGCGCTCAACCCGACCATGGGCGACCAGCACAATGTGGCGATCGATTTCGTCAGCGGGGCTGGCTTCGTCGGCATCGCCGTGGCGCTTATGGGGCGCTCGCATCCAGTCGGCATCGTGCTCGCCGCAATCCTGTTCGGCATGCTCTATCAGGGCGGGGCGGAGTTGGCCTTTGAAATGCCTGCGATCAGCCGAGACATGATCGTCATCATCCAGGGGCTGGTCATCCTGTTCGCCGGTGCGCTGGAGCACATGTTCAGGCCGTCTATCCAGGCACTGTTCGCGTCGTTCAGTCCGAAGTCCGTCGGCATGGCTGCGGCCAAGGGCAAGGGGGCGTAGCATGGACATCTTCAACATCATCATCCAGACGCTCGACTCCACTCTTCGCCTGTCCGTGCCGCTGTTGCTGGCCTGTCTCGCCGGCCTCTATTCGGAACGCTCCGGCATCTTCGACATCGGCCTTGAAGGCAAGATGCTGGTCGGCGCCTTTGCCGGTGCCGCCGCCGCGTCCGTTTTCCATTCCGCCTTCATCGGGCTCGGCATGGCGATCCTCATCTCGATCTCCTTTGCCATGATCCATGGCTTTGCCTCGATCACTCATCGCGGCAACCAGATCGTGTCTGGCGTCGCCATTAATTTCATCGCGGCTGGCTCCACGGTCATTCTCGGCCAGGCGTGGTTCCAGCAAGGCGGGCGCACGCCGGCTTTGGCCGAAGGCGAACGGTTCTCGCCCATCACCTTGCCCGGAGCCGACGCGGTCAAGGATGTTCCCGTGCTCGGTCACCTCTATTCCGAGCTGCTATCGGGGCACTCGCTGATCGCCTACATCGCCTTTGCTATGGTGCCGATCACCTGGTGGGTGCTTTACCGCACGCGCTTTGGCCTGCGCCTGCGCGCCGTCGGCGAAAACCCGGCTGCCGTCGATACCGCCGGCATTTCGGTCACGTGGCTGCGCTATCGCGCGCTTTTGTGCACCGGCGTGTTGACCGGACTGGCCGGTGCCTACCTCTCGATGACGCAAAACGGCGGCTTCGTGAAGGACATGACCGCCGGCAAGGGGTACATCGCGCTTGCCGCACTCATCTTCGCCAAGTGGAAGCCGGTCAACGCCATGTTCGCCTGCCTGCTGTTTGGCTTCCTCGACGCATTGGCCATCCGTCTTCAGGGCACGCCGCTGCCGATCATCGGCAAGGTGCCGGTGCAGTTCATGCAGGCGCTGCCCTACATTTTGACTGTCGTGCTGCTGGCAGGCTTCATCGGCAAGGCGATCCCGCCGCGCGCCGGTGGCGTGCCTTACGTGAAGGAGCGATAAGCGTGGCCCCAGAAACTGGATCTCGATAATGTCGCATGACCTCTACCTCGCCGCGAAAGCGGCCATGGCCAAGGCCTATGCGCCCTATTCGAAGTTTCCTGTGGGCGCTGCCATCCGCACCGAGGATGGCCGGGTTTTCGCCGGCGCCAACATCGAAGTCGCTTCCTATCCCGAAGGCTGGTGCGCCGAAACCACGGCGCTTGGCCACTACATCATGGGCGGCGGCGGCAAGATCGTCGAAATCGCCGTGATTGCCGAACGCATGGCCAAATGTTCGCCCTGCGGAGGATGCCGTCAGCGGCTGGCCGAGTTCACCCGGCCCGACACCCGGCTCTATCTGTGCGATGAAACCGGCGTGGCTGAAACCGTAACGATGGGCGACATGCTGCCCTACGGCTTCCGCGGCGATATCCTGAAATGAAGCAGGCAGTCGACCGCCTCACGGAACGGCTGGACGGGCTTATGCCCAAGACAGCCATGGTGCTGGGCTCCGGCCTTGGCAATCTGGCCGATCAGATAGAAGACCCGATCCGCGTTCCGCATTCCGAACTGCCGGGATTTCCCAAGAGCGGCGTCACCGGCCATGTCGGCGAGGTCGTGGCTGGCAATTTTGCCGGGCAGCCCGTGCTGATGCTGTCAGGCCGCGCCCACTATTACGAGCATGGCGACGCAGCCGTCATGCGGCCTGTCATCGAGACGCTTGCCGGCCTTGGCGTAAACAAGCTCATTTTGACCAATGCAGCGGGCTCGCTTGATCCGGACATGCCGCCCGGCTCGATCATGCTGATTGCCGATCACATCAATTTTTCAGGCTCGAACCCGTTGTTCGGCGAGCCGAGCGACCGCCGTTTCGTCGGTCTCACCGAGGCCTACGACGCCGAGATGCGCTCGGCCTTTGAAACGGCGGCGAAGGCCACTCACACCCAGTTGCACAAGGGTGTCTACATGTGGTTCTCGGGTCCGTCCTTCGAGACGCCTGCCGAAATCCGTATGGCGCGGGTATTCGGAGCAAACGCGGTCGGCATGTCCACCGTGCCCGAGGTCATCCTTGCCCGCTTTTTCGGGCTTCGCGTTGCCGCCTGTTCGGTCATCACCAATTTTGCTGCGGGCATGACCGGTGCCGAGCTGTCGCATCAGGAAACGAAGGACATGGCGCCAGTTGGCGGTGCGCGCCTGGCAACTGTTCTCAAATACGTCTTTCGCAAGGGGCTGCTCGATGGATAGCGGCCTCTCAGGCTGGCAAGAAGGCAGCGAGGACCGGTAATGCTGCCCCAGGAATTCATCCGCGCCAAGCGCGATGGCGGCAAGCTGGCAGCTGGCGACATAGCAGCGTTCATCTCGGGCCTCACCTCCGGCGCGGTTACCGAAGGGCAGGCGGCCGCTTTTGCCATGGCCGTGTTCTTCAACGGCATGAATCGCGATGAGGTCGTGGCACTCACGCTCGCCATGCGCGACTCGGGCGATGTGCTCGACTGGTCGGACCTGCCGGGTCCGGTCAGCGACAAGCATTCCACGGGCGGCGTCGGCGACAACGTATCCCTGATGCTCGCGCCGATCGTTGCTGCCTGCGGAGCCTATGTGCCGATGATTTCCGGCCGCGGCCTTGGCCACACCGGCGGCACGCTTGACAAGATGGATTCCATTCCAGGCTATGTTTCGCAGCCCGACCTTGCGCTGTTTCGCAAGGCGGTTGTCGAAACCGGTGCCGCGATCATCGGGCAAACTGCGGATCTCGCTCCGGCCGACAGGCGGCTCTATGGCATCCGCGATGTTACGGCGACGGTGGAATCGGTTCCGCTCATCACCGCGTCCATCCTGTCGAAGAAGCTTGCCGCCGGCCTCAAGTCGCTCGTTCTCGACGTCAAGGTTGGCAACGGTGCTTTCATGGAAAAGTCGCGCGACGCGACGGCCCTGGCAACCAGCCTGGTTGAGGTCGCGAACGGCGCCGGCCTGAAAGCCTCCGCGCTGATCACCGGCATGAACGAGCCGCTTGCCTCCGCAGCCGGCAATGCCGTCGAGGTTCAGAACGCAGTCGATTTCCTGACCGGACGTTTGCGCGACAAGCGGCTGGAGGATGTCACTTTGGCGCTGGCCGCCGAAATGCTGCAACTGGCGGGCCTTGCCTCATCCAATCAGGATGGCTTTCGCCGTGCCGGCGAGGCTGTGGAAGGTGGGCGCGGGGCTGCCGTGTTCGCGCGCATGGTCAGCGTGCTTGGCGGCCCCGCTGACTTCATCGACAAGCCTGAAAAATATCTGCCGAAAGCACCCATCGAGCGACCGGTCAAAGCGCAACAGGCAGGCTTTGTAACCGGTGTTGCCACGCGCGCCATTGGGCTTGCCGTGGTCGAACTGGGCGGTGGGCGCACCCGGCCGGAAGACAAGGTCGATCATGCCGTCGGCCTTACGCGCCTGTTGCCTGTGGGTGCCGAAGTTCGCGTGGGCGACACATTGGCCCTTGTGCATGCGCGGAACGAGGATCAGGTGGAACGAGCGTCCGCTGCAGTGCTTGCCGCCTACACAATCGGGCCGGCGCGGTCGTCACCGGACAAGGCGATCCTGCGCCGCGTACTCCCGCGCGATTGATGCTGCTATTTTACTGCGCCAGCAGCAGTGTGCCGTTCTCGGCCTTGTAGCTGGCAAGCCGCCCGAGAAAGCTCATGCCGATCAGGTTGGTCTGCAGGGCCCGGTCATCGAGTACGATTGCCTGGACATTTTCCAGATTGATCTTGCCGATCTGTAGCCGGTCGATGGTGACCGCAGCGCCCCGGATCTTGCCGTTGGCGGTACTGACTTCGTGGCGGAAGTCGGCCGGGTTCAACGAAATCCCAACCCTGCGTGCCGTCGACGTCGTAAGTGCTACCAATGTCGCGCCGGTATCGACCAGCGCGTCGATCTGGCGTCCATTTACCCTGAAGGGCGCTGAAAAATGCCCTGCCTGATCCTGCTGGAGCAGGACCTTGCGGCCAAGCGGCTGTTCCACATCGGCTGGAGCCGGGGTAGTCAGCTTGATGTCCGACGTCACCGCTTCCGTCGGCTCGCTGGTCCCCGTAACCGATTTCAGCGCGGCCTCGAAGGCTTCCGGATTCGACTGGTAGAGCGCGGGTATCGCGGTCGATACGCCGATAATAACTCCCAGAAAAAGCAGACTTCGCAGCATGGGCTTGCCCCGATCAGAGCGTCCAGCCTAGTCAGCTTATGGTATCCAGCGGTTTAAAAACGGCGCTTCGACCGTCAAATTATGTAAATTTCCGGTAAATGCTGGCTATTTCGTGCCGTACATGCGGTCACCGGCATCGCCGAGGCCGGGCATGATGTAACCCTTCTCGTTGAGCTGGCGGTCGATCGAGGCGGTGAATACCGGCACGTCCGGGTGCGCCGTGGTGAAACGCTCGATGCCTTCTGGCGCTGCCAACAGGCACAGGAAGCGGAGATTGGTGGCGCCGCGCGCCTTCAGCTTGTCGATGGCCGCGATTGCCGAATTGGCCGTTGCGAGCATCGGGTCAACGACGATGACCAACCGGTCGGCGAGGTCGCTCGGCGCCTTGAAGAAATACTCGATCGCTTCCAGCGTCTCGTGGTCACGGTAAAGTCCGATATGAGCGACACGCGCTGCCGGTACCAGATCGAGCAGGCCCTCCAGCAAGCCGTTGCCCGCGCGCAGCACGGACGCGAATACAAGCTTCTTGCCTTCAAGGATCGGGGCGTCGATTTCTTCGATTGGCGTCTGGATCTTGGTCGTCGTCAATTCGAGGTCGCGGGTCACCTCGTAGCAGAGCAAGAGCGAAATCTCGCGCAACAAACGCCGGAAGCCAGCCGTCGACGTTTCCTTGTTTCGCATGATGCTGAGCTTGTGCTGCACAAGCGGATGGTCGACGACGGTGACGCCCTTCATGATGTTTCTCCGTGTTTGGCAGCTATACTAGCGAGTGGCAGTTGCGCAAGAAACCGCCGGTCAGGTGCCAATCACAGCTTTCGCCGGCAGAATCAACGACTAGTGCTGTTGTTCAACCGGGAAAGCAGGTCAGATCGCGTCTTGCGGTCGACAAAGGCGGCCTCGATGGCAGTTCGCGTAACGGCGGCAAGCGCCTTGTCGTCCATCCCGAAATGCTCGCGCGCAATGTCGTATTCGCGTTTCAGCGAAGTCCAGAAATAGGGCGGATCGTCGGAATTCAGCGTTACCTTGCAGCCTGCTTCCTTGAGCGCAGGAAACGGATGGCTGGCGAAGTCGGGAAAGACCGAAAGCGCGATGTTGGAGCCGGGGCAGCATTCCAGCACGATGCCTTCGTCGGCGATGCGGCGCACCAGATCGGCATTCTCGATTGCCCGTACGCCATGCCCGATGCGCGACGGCCGGATATGGTCGATCGCTGCGGCAACGCTTTCCCAGCCCATCAGCTCTCCGGCATGGATGGTGATGCCGAGCCCCGCTTCGCGCGCAATCTCGAAGGCGCGGACATAGTCCTCGAAATCGCCCATGCGCTCGTCGCCGGCAACGCCGAAGCCGGTCACCAGTGGATGGTCGCATTTGGCTGCAAAGCGCGCCACCTGCTCGATTGCCTCGACGCCTACATGGCGCACGCCGGTCACGATCATGCGGCCTTCGATGCCGGTCTTGGCCTTGGCGCGAAGCATGCCCTCGCCCAGTGCGTCGGTATACGCCTGCGGCGACAGTCCGGCGCGGATCGCGTGGTCGGGCGAGGTGAACACTTCCGAATAAATGGCTCCGTCGCGCGCGAGGCTGGTCAGGTAGTGATCGGCCAGAAGGGCGTAGTCATCCTCGGATCGGAAAAGGTCCGCCGAAAAGTCATAGGCGGCAAGGAAACTGGTGAAATCATGCCAGACAAACGAGCCGTCCCTAATGAAAGGTGAGGGGTCCTTGCCGTATTTTTCCGCCTGCCGGATGACCAGTTCGGGAGAGGCCGCTCCTTCGATGTGGCAGTGCAGTTCGGCTTTCAGCGGCATCGTTTTTCCTTCATCTGCAGCGGCTGAGCGCCGCGCCTAAAGACATAGCGCCCGGTATCCTGATCGGCTATGGTCCCGCCGGTTTTATGGCGGATCAAAATCATGTCAGTTGAAAGAACGACCGCTCAGGGCGGCATGGAAACATCGTACGGCTTTCGCCAGGTCGGCACCGGCGACAAGCAGCCGCTCGTCAACGAAGTATTCCACAAGGTCGCCAACCGCTACGACCTGATGAACGACCTCATGTCGGCAGGCATGCACCGGCTGTGGAAGGACGCCATGGTCGCATGGCTCAACCCCTCAAAACGTCCCGGCTGGAAGGTGCTCGACGTTGCCGGCGGCACCGGTGACATCGCGTTTCGCATCATCGAGGCCAGCCAGCGCAATGCCCATGCGACCGTGCTCGACATCAACGGCTCCATGCTTGATGTCGGCCGTGACCGCGCCGCCAAGAACGGCCTTGCCGCCAATGCCGACTTCGTCGAGGCCAATGCCGAGGAATTGCCGTTCGCCGATGCGACATTCGACGCCTATACGATCGCCTTCGGCATCCGCAACGTGCCGCGCATCGACAAGGCCTTGTCTGAAGCCTACCGCGTCCTCAAACCCGGCGGCCGTTTTCTTTGCCTCGAGTTTTCCGACGTCGACATGCCGTTGCTCGACCGCGTCTACGAAGCCTGGTCGTTCAACGCCATCCCCCGCATCGGCAAGATGGTGACCGGCGACGGCGAGCCCTATTCCTACCTTGTCGAATCGATCCGCAAGTTCCCCGACCAGAAGAATTTTGCCGAAATGATCGCGAAAGCCGGCTTCGACCGCGTCACGTTCCGCAATTATTCCGGCGGCATTGCCGCGCTGCATTCGGGCTGGAAGCTTTGACGGGATCGGCCTCATGAGCAGTCTTGGTGCCGCGTTCCGCCTCGTGCGGGCTGGCTGGGTTCTGGTGCGGGAAGGCGTCGTTGCGGCCGTCCCCGGCGACCAGCTTTCCGGCCTGCCCAAATTCGGCTGGCGCGTGGCCGTCATGTTCACGCGGCGGCGTGCTCTCAGCCAGCAGCGCACGGACCGGCTGGCGCGGGCGGTGGCGCGGCTCGGTCCCTCTTATGTGAAGCTTGGGCAGTTCCTTGCCACGCGCCCTGATGTGGTCGGCAACGACATCGCGCTCGACCTCGCTTTGCTGCAGGACAAGATGCAGACCTTCCCGAAAGAGGAGGCTATTGCGGCGGTCGAGGCTTCGCTTGGGCGGCCGGTCGGCGATCTTTATCTGAACTTTGGCGACGCGGTTGCCGCTGCCTCCATCGCGCAGGTGCATCCGGCTGAAGTCGATCAGGCCGGAGAACGCAGGCACGTTGCCGTCAAGGTTATCCGGCCCGGCGTTCGCCGCCGTTTCCAGCACGATCTCGACAGCTACTTCCTAGCGGCGCGCCTGCAGGAAAAATACATACCCTCTTCGCGTCGCCTGAGGCCCGTCGAGGTCACCCAGACCCTTGCCCAGACCACGCGCATCGAAATGGACCTCAGGCTCGAGGGAGCCGCCCTTTCCGAGCTTGGCGAAAACATCAAGGAAGATCCGGGTTTCCGCGTTCCAGCCGTTGATTGGGAACGCACGGGCCGCGACGTGCTCACCATGGAGTGGGTCGACGGCATCAAGATGAACGACGTTGCCGCGCTTGACGCCGCAGGCCACGACCTTAAGGCCATTGCCGCCAATCTTATCCAGTCGTTCCTGCGCCACACGCTGCGCGACGGCTTCTTCCACGCAGACATGCATCCGGGCAATCTCTTCGTCGAAGCCAACGGCACCATCGTCGCTGTAGATCTCGGCATAGCCGGCCGTCTCGGCAAGAAGGAACGCCGTTTCCTCGCCGAAATCCTCTACGGTTTCATTACGCGCGACTACCTGCGCGTGGCGGAAGTGCATTTCGAGGCCGGCTATGTGCCGCACAAGCATGACGTCGCCGCCTTCGCCCAGGCCATCCGCGCCATTGGCGAGCCGATCCACGGCCAGCCGGCCGAAACCATTTCCATGGCCAAGCTGCTGACCTTGTTGTTCGAAGTCACCGAGCTGTTCGACATGGAGACCCGGCCGGAGCTGATCCTCCTGCAAAAGACGATGGTCGTGGTCGAGGGCGTTGCACGTACGCTCGATCCGGCCTTCAACATGTGGAAGACCTCGGAGCCGGTGGTAGGCGACTGGATCAGGTCCAATCTCGGACCGCGCGGCATGATCGCCGACGCCCGCGAAGGTTTCCACGCGCTCTCGTCTCTGGCCCGCCATCTGCCGGAAATGGCGACGCGCACCGAGCGGCTCTCGCGCGAGATCGATCTCATGGCTGAGAATGGCTTGCGTTTCGACGAGGCCACGGCGCAGGCCATCGGCAAGGCCGAGGCGCGCCACTCGCGTTCCGGGCGGCTTGCGCTTTGGGTCATCGCCCTTGCGCTCGTCTACATCGCTTGGCGGCTGTTCTGACTTGCCCAAATTGATAGCAATGCTATCATTGCTATCGAAGATGAGGGCGGTGTGCTGTCATGGCCAATATCACGATCCGTAATCTCGATGACGAGGTGAAGGAATTGCTTCGCCAACTGGCGGCGCAGAACAATCTCTCCATGGAAGAGCAGGCGCGGCTCATGATCCGCGCCGCCGTCGAAGGCCAGCTCGGCCAGGGAAGCCGCATCGAGCAGATCGAAGCGACATTGCGCGAGCTTACAGGCGACAAGACCAAGCTTTCCTCCGAACCTGCATCGCCTGCCAAACCGCGATCCGGCAGCCTCTCCAACAAGCGCATCCTTCTCATCATTGGCGGCGGCATCGCCGCCTACAAAGTGCTTGACCTCATCCGTCGCCTGCGCGAGCGCGGCGCTTTTGTGCGCCCCGTGATGACGGCGGCGGCGCAGGAGTTCGTCACGCCTCTGTCGGTAGGCGCGCTTTCAGCCGATCATGTTTTCACCGACCTGTTCGACCGCAAGGACGAGCATGACATCGGCCACATCCGCCTGTCCCGCGAGGCGGACCTCATCGTCGTCGCCCCGGCCACAGCCGACCTGATGGCCAAGCTTTCCAACGGTCTTGCCAACGATCTTGCCTCAACCGTTCTTCTCGCGACCAACAAGCCGGTGCTGATGGCGCCGGCCATGAACCCCAGGATGTGGGCGCATCCGGCAACGCGTCGCAACCGCAGCCAGCTTGAAAAAGACGGCATCAAGTTCGTTGGCCCGGCGCGCGGCGAAATGGCGGAAAGCGGCGAAGCTGGCGAGGGCCGCATGGCCGAGCCGCTGGAGATTGTCGCTGCCATCGAAGCAATGCTCAGGCCCGGCGCCAGGCCATTGGCGGGCCGCAAGATCATAGTCACGTCCGGCCCGACACATGAGCCGATCGATCCGGTGCGCTACATCGCCAACCGTTCGTCCGGCAAGCAAGGCCACGCCATCGCTGGCGCGCTGGCGAGGCTGGGTGCCGACGTCCAGCTTGTCTCCGGCCCGGTGACCATCCCTGATCCCGCCGGTGTGAACACGACGCATGTCGAAAGCGCGCGTGAGATGCAGGCGGCGGTCGAGAAACTGCTGCCTGCGGATGCCGCGGTGTTCGTCGCTGCGGTTGCCGACTGGCGCACGGCAAACTCAGCCGGCGAAAAGATCAAGAAGGTCGCCGGCGAGGGGCCTCCGGCGCTGCAGATGGTGGAGAACCCCGACATTCTGGCAGGCGTCGGCCACCACGAGAAGCGGCCGACCCTGGTCGTCGGCTTTGCTGCCGAGACCCAGAACATCCTGAAGAATGCCGAGGCGAAGCTCAACAAGAAGGGCGCCGACTTCATCGTCGCCAACGATGTTTCGCATGACAGTGGCATCGGTTCTTCCGGCGTCATGGGCGGCGACCGCAACAGCGTTCGCATCGTTTCGCGAAGCGGCGTCGAGGCGTGGCCGGAGATGACTAAGGAAGAGGTTGCGGAGCGGCTTGCCGCTCTCATTGCGGAGAAGCTGGCAAACATCGCCGAGAAGGCCTGACCCCAAGGAAAAGGCGGCGCTGGCGCGCCGCCTGGAACGACAATCCGTCCCTGAATGGTGCGGTTGCTACTTCAGCGAATGCATCAATTCGAGCGATGTCACCGCGACCGCGACATTCAGGCCGGTCTGTGCCTGCACGCTAAGCGGCTGCAATGCATAGGAGCGCTGGAAGCCGCCGAGCAAGAGGTTGGCTCCGCCGCCGGTCACAACGCTCGCCTCGGCGTTCACGCCGTAGTAATTGCCGGCCAGGTTGCCGCTGTCGTAGTCGCGCGATGCCGCGAGCACTGACCATACCAACTGACCCTGATGAGTTGAGCCGAGATCAACGCCGAGCTTGGAAATCACGCCCGTATAGATTTCCGACGGTCCGCCGTTCGATGGCTTGAAGGTGCACGACACGCCCTTGTTCGAGGTGACCACGTAAGAGGTTCCGCCGTCGATCGAGCAGTCGAGCACGCCGAGTTCAAATCGCCCGGTCGCATTCGCCGATGTTGCCAGGCCAAGGACGGCAAAAGTCGCGGCGAGGGTAAGTTTCTTGATCATGAAATCTCTCCTGAAGCAGGATAAGGGCAACGCTTGGAGCGTTGGACACCTGAAGAACGCCCCACATTCCGGACCGTTCCCTGCAACAGTGGCGCGATGATGGCACGACCGAAAATACGCACCGCGCGCCGGGCGCCGGAGCAGCGCTCAGGCCCTTGAACCTCGCTGCTTGTGTGCGCCGATCAGGCCGCGCGCGTGCGCGAAAGCCCGTCCTTGGCCGGCTGGTAGGTGGGGCTCAGCCGCACCGCTTCCGCATAGGCCTTTGCCGCCTTTGCCTTGTCGCCGCGCCGCTCATAGACCAGCGCCTGGTTGGTCCACGCTTCGGCGTTCTTCGGGTCGAGCTTGATCGCCATGTTGAAGTCGGCGAAAGCATTGTCTTCCTGATTCAATGCCAGATAGGACAGGCCGCGCCCGTTGTAGGGCTCGGAGGCATCCGGTGCCAGCGAGATCGACGTCGAGAAGTCCTCGATGGCGTAGTTGTGCTGGCCCTGGCTCTGATAGATCAGGCCGCGGTTGTGATAGGCGCGGGCATCGGTCGTATCGAGCTGGATGGCCTTCTGGAAATCGTTGAAGGCTTCCTGCGTGCGCCCAGCCTTGCGGTAAAGATTGCCGCGGCCGATATAGGCGGCATCGTAGTTCGCGTTGATCTGGATCGACCGGTTGTAGTCGGCCAATGCATTGGCCTGGTCGCCCATGAAGCGATAGATCAGCGCGCGGTTCGAATAGGCCTGGTAGAAATTCGGGTTGAGTTCGATTGCCTTGTCGAAGTCCCTGAGTGCCTGCTGGTACTTACCGCCGCGGCCATAGGCGGAACCGCGCACATTGTAGCCTTCCGGGTCGCTCGGATTCGAGTTGATGACCTGCGTCAACGAGGAAATGTTTTCCGCCGAGCCTTGAGCGGTGTCGATACTGGCCAGTTCACCCACCGGGGCCGACTGGCATGCGGCCAGTGCCAATAGGGAAGTGAAAGCCGCCGCCAGCGCAAAACCACCAAATGAGGTCCTGCGCCTATCGCTCAAAGCATCCATCGCTTGTTATCCTCGTCTCTTTAGCTGGCCCAGCCCCGCGCCGCCTCGCGTTCGCTCATTCCAACCCAAAATAAAAGGTGGCCGCGATTGAGCATCGCGCCACCTCAAATATCCCCCGAAAGGGGCAAAAAACTGGCGTGATCAGCGCGGTGCGCGTGCAGCACCGGCTGCCGCTGCTGCCGGACGCGGCGTGCTGGGAAGGAGGCCTTCGCGCTGGGCGCGCTTGCGAGCCAGCTTGCGGGCACGGCGAACGGCTTCAGCCTTTTCGCGGGCGCGCTTCTCCGAGGGCTTCTCGTAATGTCCGCGCATCTTCATTTCACGGAAGATGCCTTCGCGCTGCATCTTCTTCTTCAGCGCACGAAGCGCCTGATCAACGTTGTTGTCGCGGACGAGTACCTGCACGGGCAATCCTGTCTTTCGGGTTCGAAACCATCTTGCAAGCGGCCATAGCCACAAGCCTCCGTGGCGGGCTCCACCACGAATTTTGGCGGCTGATAGCAGAATCGACGGGGCATGTCCACATAAAGAGTGGCGAAACCGATCAAATCCGCGCGCGCTATTCGGCGGCGTCGCTGGAAGCACCGGCTTCATCCGGCGCATTCGGGTCTCCGGGTGCGGTTTCGCAGCCGAGATCGGGGAAAGCCAGTACCCGCTTGCCGTGGAAGTCCGTCCGCACCACCAAAAGGTTGCGTTCTTCGAAATAGGTGATCAGGCGGCGTGCGCGGCGCGGCGAATGGCTGCCATAGGTGCGGGCAAGCGTGGCGTCGGACGGGCAGGGCGCGCCCGAGACTGCCGCCTGGGCGACGACGAGGAATACGCCTTGCAGGTCTTCCGGCAAGCTCTCCGACAGGCTGAGCGCCGTCGTCCATGTCTCGCCGCCCGCCGTCTCGCGGTCGACGCCGGCGCGCGCCACCGCAAGCTTGCGGCGGAACGCGGCAAGCTGGAGAGGTTCGCCGGCGACGCGGCGGATGCGGCATCGTACGAGGAAGTCCTGATAGAGCACCGCATCGGTGCGGAATGCCGCATCGGGGTCTTCGAGGATTTCGCGCATCACCGCGTCTATGCCGGCGGTGCGCTCGGCTTCGTCGATGATGGCGAAAACCGGTTCCGCCGGTTGCTCCGGTGCCGGTTGCGGACGCGACAACTGGGCAATGATGTCGGCCGTCGGCGTGGGTGCTGGCGGTGGGCGGCGCACCGGCTGCCGCATTTCTTCCGGGCCGGGGGTGAAAATCAGGTCGAGCGTATCCTCAGTCGTTTCCGGCAGCGGCATCAGCTTGGGGCTTACCGAGCGGGCCGAGGTCTCGACCGCGCCGATCGTCACCGGCAAAGGCCGGCGCGAGATTGCCGGGCCGAGCGCCACGAAATGGCCGCGCGCCAGGTCGCGGAACATCTCGGCCTGCCTGCGGTCCATGCCGAGCAGGTCGGCGGCGCGCGCCATGTCGATATCGAGGAAGGTGCGACCCATCAGGAAGTTGGAAGCTTCCGCCGCCACGTTCTTGGCAAGCTTTGCCAGCCGCTGCGTTGCGATGACGCCCGCCAGCCCGCGCTTGCGGCCACGGCACATCAGGTTGGTCATCGCACCAAGTGAGACCTTGCGCGCCTCGTCCGATACTTCGCCGGCCACTGCCGGCGCAAAAAGTTGTGCCTCGTCCACCACGACCAGCACCGGGTACCAATGGTCGCGCTCGGCATCGAACATGCCGCCGAGAAAGGCGGCTGCCGCGCGCATCTGCTGCTCGACGTCCAGCCCCTCCAGGTTCAGCACGACAGACACGCGGTGCTGGCGGATACGGCCGGCAATGCGGGTCAACTCGCTTTCCGTGCGCTGGGCATCGACGACGACGTGACCGAACTTGTCGGAGAGCGTGACGAAATCGCCCTCCGGGTCGATCACGCACTGCTGCACCCAAGGTGCGCTCTGTTCCAGCAGGCGGCGCAAAAGGTGCGACTTGCCGGAGCCCGAATTGCCCTGAACGAGCAGTCGGGTCGCCAGCAACTCTTCGAGATCCATCATGGCCGACTTCCCGGGGGAGGCCGCTCCCATGTCGATATCAACCTTCACGCGTCCCTCCTTTGCGGACTCAAAGGCTCTAGCACCGCAGTTCGGTCATTGCGAAGCTCAGAAGCGGCGATACCCACAGGCCGTTTGCCTCGCCACTTGCGTAGAGCGCAAAGCGGCACTAGTCGTCGCAAACAGCGCAAGGGTGGCCGCGCGGTTTCGCTAGTGGTACACCTCGCGCGACAGGCGTATCGAGCGCCGCTCCTCACCTGCGAGGCTTGGAACACGTGAAAAAATATTCTGTATTCGCCATCGCCCGCGAGGCAATGCGTGGCCACAAGGGCTGGGAGGAACAATGGTCCTCGCCGGAGCCTAGGAAAGAATACGATGTGATCATCGTGGGCGCCGGCGGCCACGGCCTCGGCACAGCTTACTATCTCGCCAAGGAGCACGGCATCACCAACATCGCGGTGCTGGAAAAGGGCTGGCTCGGCGGCGGCAATACCGGCCGCAACACCACCATCATCCGCTCCAACTATCTCTATGACGAATCGGCGGGCATCTACGACCATGCCGTGAAGCTGTGGGACGGGCTTTCCCAGGACCTCAATTACAACGTCATGTATTCGGCGCGCGGCGTCATGATGCTGGCGCACAACATCCACGACATTCAGGGGTTCAAGCGCCACATTCATGCCAATCGCCTGAACGGCATCGACAATGAATGGCTGACGCCGGAGCAAGCCAAGGAATTCTTCCCCCCGCTCAACACCCCGAAGGATGCCCGCTATCCCGTGCTGGGCGCTGCCTTGCAGCGGCGCGGCGGCACAGCCCGTCATGATGCGGTCGCGTGGGGCTATGCCCGCGGCGCTTCGGCGCGCGGCGTCCACATCATCCAGAATTGCGAGGTCACCGGCATCAATCGCGGACCGAATGGCGAGGTTACCGGCGTCGAGACGACGCGCGGCACCATCGGCGCCAAGAAGGTCGGCGTCGTTGCTGCCGGTCACACCTCGGTTTTGATGAACATGGCAGGCGTACGCATGCCGCTTGAAAGCTATCCGCTGCAGGCGCTGGTGTCGGAGCCGATCAAGCCGATCGTGCCATGCGTGGTCATGTCGAACACCGTTCACGCCTACATCTCCCAGTCCGACAAGGGCGAACTGGTGATCGGGGCCGGCACCGACCAGTACACATCCTATTCGCAGACCGGCGGCCTCCACATCCTCGAGCACACGCTCGACGCCATTTGCGAGATGTTCCCGATCTTCACGCGCATGAAGATGCTGCGCTCGTGGGGCGGCATCGTCGATGTCACGCCGGATCGTTCGCCTATCCTGGCCAAGACCCCGGTCAAGGGCCTCTACGTCAATTGCGGCTGGGGAACAGGCGGCTTCAAGGCGACGCCGGGCTCGGCCAATGTCTTTGCCCACACCATTGCGCGTGACGAACCGCATCCGATCAACGCGCCGTTCACCCTGGAGCGCTTCAGCACCGGGCGCCTGATCGACGAGGCGGCTGCCGCCGCCGTGGCGCACTGAGGCCGCGATGACCGGTCCCGTCAACCTCGCTAGCAAGCTCGCCTTGTTCTCCGAGCACTGGTCGCCAAAGATCGTGACCGGCTTCAACGGCAACGACGTCATGGTCGTCAAGGCGAAGGGCGAGTTCAATTGGCACTCGCACCCGGAAACCGACGATTTCTTCCTTGTCTTGAAGGGTCGCCTGACGATCAAGCTCCGCGACGGCGACGTCGTTCTTGGACCCGGCGAGATGTATGTCGTGCCGAAAGGCGTCGAGCACTGCCCGGTCGCCGAAGAAGAGACGCATTTGCTGATCATCGAACCCGCCGGAACGCCGAATACCGGCGATCCGGCAACCGCCGTAACCAAGGTTCAAGTCTGATGCTACTGATCCATTGCCCCTACTGCGAGGAAGAGCGGCCCGAGATCGAGTTTCGCAATGCCGGCGAGGCGCACATCGCGCGACCCTCCGACATCGCCTCGATCAGCGACGCGGATTTCGAAAAATTCTTCTTCATTCGCGACAACACCAAGGGCCTCGTCTACGAGCGCTGGCGGCATGTTCACGGTTGCGCGCGCTTCTTCAATGCGGTGCGCGATTCCGTGTCCGACAAGTTTGTCATGACCTACAAGGCCGGCGAGCCGAAGCCTAAGAAACTGCCGGGAGCGGGCAAATGAGCGCATCCTACCGCATCTCCGGCAAGGGCCGACTGACCCAGGCCAAGACGGCCCGCTTCACCTTTGACGACCAGTCCTACACCGGCGTTGCCGGCGACACGCTGGCCTCCGCACTTCTGGCCAACGGCGTCCATCTCGTCGGCCGTTCGTTCAAGTACCATCGTCCGCGCGGCATCCTCTCGGCTGGCGCGGAAGAGCCGAATGCGCTGGTCGGCATTCACCGCGATGCGGCGCGCAAGACACCGAATGTGCGCGCCACCGTGCAGGAACTCTACGATGGCCTGACGGCAGTCTCGCAAAACCGCTGGCCGTCGCTTTCCTTCGATGTCGGCGCGGTCAACGACATTGCCTCGCCGTTTTTCTCCGCCGGTTTCTACTACAAGACCTTCATGTGGCCGAAGGCTGCGTGGAAGAACCTCTATGAGCCCAAGATCCGTGAAGCTGCCGGCCTTGGCGTTTCGCCGGATCTGCCGGACCCCGATCACTATGCAGCGCGCTTCGCCCATTGCGAAGTTTTGGTGCTTGGAGGCGGTGCGGCCGGCATCGCTGCCGCGCTTGCCGCAGCGGAGACGGGCGTTCGCGTTATCGTTGCCGACGAGCAGGCCGAGTTCGGCGGAGCGCTGCGCTTTGAAAGCGGTTCCGTCATCGACGGCCAGAACGGCTGGGAGTGGGCGCAGGCGTCGGTTGCCAAACTGGCTGCCATGGACAATGTGCGGGTGCTGTCCCGCACCACCGCATTCGGCTACTACGCGCAGAATTTCGTCGGACTTGTCGAGCGCGTCACCGACCACATGCAGGCCCCGCATCCCGACCTTGCGCGCGAACGGCTGTGGCAGGTCCGGGCCAAGCGTGTGATCATCGCAACCGGTGCCATCGAACGCCACATGGTGTTCGCCGACAATGACCGTCCGGGCGTCATGCTTGCTTCGGCTGCGCGCGCCTACCTCAACCACTATGGTGTCGCGGTTGGCCGCAATGTCGGCGTCTACACCGCCAACGACAGCGCCTATGCCGCCGCCATCGACCTCAAGAAGGCAGGCGTCAACATAGCCGCCATAGTAGACCTGCGCGACAATCCGGCAGGCAACATCATCGACGAGGCGCGCTCGCTCGGCATCGAAATCCATGGCGGTCGCGCTGTCGTTCGCGTCGGCGGCAAGCTGCGCGTTTCTTCCATGACCGTGCAGCCCAAGAACGGTGGCGGCGAACGTACCATCCCGGTCGATGCCGTCTTGATGTCGGCTGGCTGGACGCCTTCCGTGCACCTTTTCTCGCAATCTCGCGGCAAGGTCGCCTTCAACGACGAAGTCAAGCGCTTCCTGCCCGGCACCTATGCGCAGGATTGCGTTTCGGCCGGCGCTTGTAACGGCACCGACGGCCTGTCCGCCTGCCTCGATGAAGCCTATGCGGCTGGCGTCAAGGCGGCGAAGGATGCCAGCGGCAAGGCTGCAAAATCCAACAAGCCGAAGGTAGAGGCGAGCGAAAGCTGGTCGCGCGGCATGCTGGGCGCTGCACCCGGTGCCGGTCCGGGCACCACGGTCAAGGCGTTCGTGGATTTCCAGAACGACGTTACCGCCAAGGATATCCGCCAGGCCGTACACGAGGGCATGCGCTCCATCGAGCACGTCAAGCGCTTCACCACCAACGGCATGGCGACCGATCAGGGCAAGACCTCGAACATGCACGGCCTTGCCATTGCCGCCGACGAACTCGGCAAGCAGATCCCGGAAGTCGGCCTCACCACTTTCCGCGCGCCTTATACTCCGGTCACCTTCGGTTCGATTGTCGGCCACGCGCGTGGCAAGCTGTTCGACCCGACCCGCCGCACCGCCACCCACGGCTGGGCGGAGCGGAACGGCGCGGTGTTCGAGGATGTCGGCCAATGGAAGCGCGCCTGGTACTTCCCTAAGTCGGGCGAAGACCTCCACGCCTCGGTCAACCGCGAGTGCGTCACCGTGCGCAAGACCGCCGGCCTGTTCGATGCCTCGACGCTCGGCAAGATCGAGGTTGTCGGGCCGGATGCGGCGAAGTTCATGGAACTTCTCTACACCAATCCGTGGGAGAAGCTCGAAGTCGGCCGTTGCCGCTATGGCGTCATGCTGCGCGAGGACGGCTTCATCTATGACGACGGCGTCGTCGGTCGTCTTGCCCCCGACCGTTTCCACGTCACCACGACGACGGGCGGTGCGGCCCGCGTCATGAACCATATGGAAGACTATCTCCAGACCGAGTTCCCGCATCTCAACGTCTGGCTCACTTCCATCTCGGAACAGTGGTCGGTCATCGCCGTGCAGGGGCCGAAGTCCCGCGACATCATCGCGCCGCTGGTCGAAGGCATCGACATGTCGGATGCCGCGCTGCCGCATATGTCGGTGCGCGAAGGCAAGATCTGCGGCGTGCCGACACGCCTGTTCCGCATGTCGTTTTCGGGCGAACGCGGCTTCGAGGTCAACGTGCCGGCCGACTACGGCGAGGCCGTTTGGGAAGCCCTGTGGGCCGAAGGCCAGAAGCACGGCGCCTGCGCCTACGGCACCGAGACGATGCACGTGCTGCGCGCCGAAAAGGGCTACATCATCGTCGGCCAGGACACTGACGGCACCGTCACGCCCGATGACGCCGCGCTCGGCTGGGCGGTCGGCAAGAAGAAGCCCGACTTCGTCGGCATTCGTGGCCTGAAGCGCCCCGATCTGGTCGCCAAGGGTCGCAAGCAACTCGTCGGCCTGAAGACGAAGGACCCGAATGTCGTGCTTGAGGAAGGTGCGCAGATCGTCGCCGATCCCAAGCAGCCGATCCCGATGAAGATGCTGGGCCACGTCACCTCGAGCTACTGGTCGGAAAATTGCGGCCGGTCAATCGCGCTGGCCTTGGTCGCCGGCGGCCAGGATCGTCTGGGTGAAACGCTTTATGTGCCGATGCCCGACAGCACCATTGAGGTCGAAGTGACCGGCATGGTGTTCTTCGATGAGAAGGGAGCAAACCTCAATGGCTAAGGCTGCTGTGAAAAAGCCGGCTTCCGCATCGGTCGAGCGCCGTCCGGCACTCCACGGCCGTGAGGCGTCCGGCTCGAACGTCAAGGTCGCAGTTTTGCCGCCGGCCGAGCGCATGTCGCTGAGGGCACCTGAAGCGTCGGTCGCTTCGCTCTCGCGCGCTCTCGGCGTAACCTTGCCGCAAAATCCCAAGACATCGGCCAGCAAGAACGGCCGCACCGTGTTCTGGCTTGGTCCGGATGAATGGTTCGTCATCGACGAAGCAGGTGGTGATCCGCTTGACGATTGCGGAAAAGCGAAAGCCCTGCATTCCGCGGTCGGCGTCTCGCATCGCAATGTCGCCTTTGCCGTCTCGGGCGCGGGAGCCGTCGCAACGGTTAGCGCCGGTTGTCCGCAGGACCTTTCCCTCGATGCCTTCCCGGTTGGTGCCTGTTCACGCACCGTGATGGGCAAGTCGGAAATCCTGCTCTATCGCCCGGCCGCGGACACCTTCCGCGTCGAATGCTGGCGCTCGTTCTCCGACTATGTCTTTACGTTCCTGACGGAAGCGGCGCGCGACGCGGCAGCCTGAGCGTTCACTCGATCTCGTCGAGGGCCTGCCGCTGGCGGTGCATTTCGAGGAAAATCCGGTAGTCCCGGTCGAAGCGGGTAGCCGCAGCCTTGTCCGGCTGCCGCTGCTTGCCTTCCTGCTGCATGCCGATGCACGCCTTGGCCAGATCGGGATATTGGCCTGCGGCTGTCGCCGCGACCGTGGCCGTCCCGATAAGAACGGAATCCGACAAAGGCTCGACCACGGTGCATCCGGTGGCGTCGGTATAGAGCTCCATCAATAGCGGGTTCTTGGTGTGCCCCCCGGTCACGTGCAGCGTGTCGATCAGGTAGCCGTTTTCGTTCATTTTCTCGAGCACGTGGCGAACGCCAAGCGCAATGGAAACGGCTGTGCGCCAATAAAGCCGGCACAGGCTATCGAAGGATGCGTCGAGCGTCAGGCCGCTGATGACGCCCACCGCATGCGGGTCGGCAAGCGGCGAGCGGTTGCCGTGAAAATCCGGCAGCACATGCAGGCGTCCGGCGAGGTCCAGGCCTTCCGCCGCGCGCAGTTGCATTATCCGGTTCACGATCCGCGTGTGCATTGTGACGTCCGGCTCGCCGCCTGCGCCGTGGCTGCGGATGACGTGGTCGAGCAGCGCGCCGGTGGCGGACTGGCCGCCTTCGGTCAGCCATAGATCGGGCAACGCCGCGCCGAAATACGGTCCCCAGAAGCCGGTAAAGGGCTGCGGCTTTGAAGACAGCGCCATCACGCAGCTCGATGTTCCGGCGATGAGCGCCAGATGGCGGCTGATCTTCGAATTGTCGCCCGCGAAACCGCCCAGAACGCCCAATGCCCCTGCATAGGCATCGATGACACCTGTGCCGACGATGCAGCCTTGTGTCAGGCCAAGCTCGGTTGCCGCTTGCGGCAGGAGTGGCCCCAGGGCTGCTCCGACCGGACTTGCCCGCTCTGGCAGACTTGCATGTTCGAACAGGTCTTCGAGCCCTATGGTGTGGAAGAAATCCGGACGCCACGGCTTTGCTTCATGGGCAAGATAGGTCCATTTCGCGGTCAAGGTGCATTGCGAACGGGCCGACGATCCCGTCGCTTTCCACGAAAGGAAATCGGCGAGGTCGAAGAGGTATCCGGCCCGCTCCCAGCTTTGCGGCAGATGGCGCTTCAACCACATCAGCTTCGGCATCGCCATTTCCGGCGACATCACGCCGCCCACATAGCCAAGCACGTCGTGGTTGGTGCGCGTGCATTCGTCGGCCTCGTCGATGGCGCGGTGGTCGAGCCACACGATCGTGTCCCATCGGGCTTCGCCGCCGGCCGATACACTTAGCTGTCTGCCTTCGGCGTCGCGCGCCACCAGCGAGCATGTGGCATCGAACGCCAAGCCTACGATGTCGCTCGGCGCGACCTTTGCCTTATCGCGCGCGTCCCGCACGGCCTTGCAAACGGCGCGCCAGATGTCTTCCGAATCGTGTTCGGCGTGGTTGGGCGAGGGCTGGTGCATGGCGATCGGGTGTTCGGCGCGGCCAAGCAGCACGCCCTTGCAGTCGAACACACCGGCCCGCGCGCTGCCCGTGCCAACATCGACAGCGCAGACATATCCGCTCTTCAATACGCCGCTCTCTTGTCCCAAAGCCTGCAGGATCAGGTTTTTGCAACCTGTCGGCGACTATAGAGTCCGCCGCTGCCGGCGCAAGCGCAAGGGTGGACATCTGCTCTAGCGCGTGTTGGAAAGATAGCGCGTAAGCGTCGCGCGTGCGCCGTTTGCCCAAAGTTCCTGCAAGGCGCTTGCGAAGGCTGCCGAGAAGGTGCTCGACCGGCCGACGACGCCATAGATGTCTTCCATGGCGAGCCATATGCCGGGGTCGTTGCGGGCTGCCTTGGCGGTGGCCTGCATGCGGTCCCAGTTGGGATCGTTGGGCTCTATCACCGCGCCTGAATCGGTCGTGCCTTGGCAGTAGCGGCACCAAAGCGCAGATTCCAGCGCCAGCCCTTCAACGCTTTTTCCAGCCTTCAGGCGGTCGGCGATGGTCGGAATGATGAACTTCGGCTGGCGGTTCGATCCGTCCAGGCAAAGCCGTCGCACCGTGTCGCCGATCTTCGGATTGGAAAACCGCTTTTCGATCAGTCTGTAGTAGTCCGACAGGCTGGTGTTGGGCACCGGCGGAACGGTCGGGATGATTTCATCGTGCTCGATCCTGGCCAGGAAATCGCGCACCAGCGGCTCCTGCATCGCCTCGTGCACGAAATGGATGTCCATCAATCCGGCCGGGTAGGCAATCGCCGCATGGCCGCCGTTGAGGATGCGGATCTTCATCAACTCGTAGGGCGCGACATCGGGCACGAACTGCACGCCGACTTTTTCCAGCGGCGGACGCCCGTCGGTGAAATGGTCTTCCAGCACCCACTGCCGGAAGGGTTCGCAGAAAACCGGCCAACTGTCTTCCACGCCGAAATCGTCCGCGAGAATCTTGCGCTCCCTGTCCGTCGTGGCGGGCGTGATGCGGTCGACCATGCTGTTCGGAAATGCCACGCTGTTCGACACCCAATCCGCGAGGTCCTCGTCGATCAGGCGCGCCAGGCCGATCACGCCGTCGGCGGTCACGCGGCCATTGTGGGGAATGTTGTCGCAAGACATGACCGTGAACGGCACCGTTCCTTCCTCGCGCCGGCGCATCAGGCCGGCCAGGATGATGCCGAAAACCGTTTTTGGCTGGGCGATGTTGGCGGCGTCGGCCACGATATCGGGGTTGGTTGGGTCGAAGTGGCCCGAAGCCGGGTCAATGAAATAGCCGCCCTCGGTAATGGTCAGGGAAACGATGCGGATCGACGGGTCGGCCAGCCGCTCAATCGTGGCCGCGGCATCGCCGGGCGCCACGAAATCCACCATCGAGCCGGTCACCCTTGCGCTGACCTCGCCCTCGTCCTGTTCGACAACCGTCGTCAGCCAATCCTGATCTGCCAATTTCGCCCGGCCGATCTTCTCGCCTTCGAACACGCCGGCTCCGACAAGCGCCCAGTCATGGCCTTCGCCGGCGCCGAACAGGTCGTCGAGATAGACCGCCTGATGCGAACGATGGAAATTGCCGACGCCGAAATGCAGGATGCCGGGCGAAAGCCTGTCACGGTCGTATTTCGGCCGCGCGACCTTTGCCGGCAGCGTGGCGAGGCTTTTCGACGACAGCTTGATGGTCATGGCAGTATTCCCTTCCAACAGCCCGGATGCCCTCAGTTCATCCAGTTGCCGCCATCGACGTTGTAGGTCTGGGCAACGATGTAGTCGGCGTCAGTGCTGGCGAGGAAAACGGCCATGCCGGTCAGGTCCTGCGCAGTACCCATGCGCCCGTAGGGCACGCTTTCGCCGACCAGTCTTTTCTTCTCGCCCAGCGGCCGCTTCTCGTATTTGGCGAACAGGGAATCGACATGTTCCCAGTGCTCGCCCTCGACCACGCCCGGCGCGATGGCGTTGACGTTGATGCGGTGCTTGATGAGGTCGAGCCCGGCCGACTGCGTGATCGAGATGACCGCCGCCTTCGTCGCGCAGTAGACGGCCACAAGCGCCTCGCCGCGCCGGCCTGCCTGGCTTGCCATGTTGATGATCTTCCCGCCCTTGCCGCGGGCGATCATGGAGCGGGCCGCGGCCTGCAGCATGAACAGGGTTCCGGCGACATTGACCGAAAACAGCCTGTCAAAGCTCGGCCGAGTGATCTCGACGATGGGCGCGAGATCGAAAAGTGCTGCGTTGTTGATGAGGATGTCGAGACCGCCGCGTTGGCGCTCGACCGCATTTATCGCAGCTTCGATAGACGTTTGATCGGTCACGTCCAGATGGACCGGCCAGGCCTTGGACCCAAGCTCGGCTGCGGTCGCCTCCGCCGCCGCATAGTTGATGTCGGCGATGGCAACCGTCGCCCCCTCGCGGATATAGGCTTCGGCGAAGGCGCGGCCGATGCCTCTCGCCGCACCTGTAATAAGGGCAGACTTGCCTTCAAGGCGCATCTAGAGGGCTTTCCCGTCAGCGCCGAAGCGGTGCACCTTCGACGGGTTGGGCGTCAGGTAGATCGTGTCGCCGTGCTGTACGGCAAGCTCGCCGTCAGCCCGCACCGTCAGCGGTCCAATGCCATCGGCTTGAACATGCAGGAATGTGTCGGAGCCGAGATGCTCGGCAACACCGACCTTGGCCTTCCAGGTTCCTTCGCTGGTCGAAATCTTCAGATGTTCCGGGCGGATGCCGATCGTCCTGGCGCCGTGTTTCGCGGCAGCTTCGCCTTCGATCAGGTTCATTTTCGGCGAGCCGATGAAGCCTGCGACGAACAGGTTCTGCGGCTTCCTGTAGAGCTCCATTGGAGAGCCGACCTGTTCGACATTGCCGGCGTTCAGCACAACGATCTTGTCGGCCATGGTCATCGCCTCGATCTGGTCGTGGGTGACGTAGATCATGGTCGTCTTCAGTTGATGGTGTAGTTCGCTGATCTCCAGCCGCATGGTGCCGCGCAGCGCCGCATCGAGGTTGGACAGCGGCTCGTCGAACAGGAACGCCGAGGGCTGGCGCACGATAGCGCGGCCGATGGCGACGCGCTGGCGCTGCCCGCCCGACAATTGGCCGGGCCGACGCTCGAGATAATTGGTCAGGTTCAGAACCCGCGCCGCCTCGGTGACCTTGCGGTCGATCACCTCCTGGCTTTCGCCGGCCATCTTCAGCGGGAAGGCGATGTTCTTTGCCACCGTCATGTGCGGATAAAGCGCGTAGGACTGGAACACCATCGCAAGCTTGCGCTTGGCCGGCGCCTCGTTGGTCACGTCGCGGCCGTCGATGTTGATCGAGCCGCCACTGACGTCTTCAAGTCCGGCGATCAGGCGCAGCAGCGTGGACTTGCCGCAACCGGACGGCCCGACAAAGACCACGAACTCACCATCCTCGATGTTGAGGTCGATGTTGGGGATGATGGTCGTCGCCCCGAAGGACTTGCTGACCTGCTTGAGCGTGATGTTTCCCATAAGATTACTCCGCGAGCGGTGCTGGGCTTATTTGACGGCGCCGAAAGTCAGGCCGCGCACGAGTTGCTTCTGGCTGAACCAGCCGAGAACGAGGATCGGTGCGATGGCGAGCGTCGACGCGGCTGAAAGCTTGGCCCAGAACAGGCCCTGTGGACTGGAGAACGAGACGATGAACGCGGTCAGCGGCGCGGCATTGGTGGTGGTCAGCCGGATCGTCCAGAACGCTTCGTTCCAGGCCAGGATAATGTTCAAGAGCAGCGTCGAGGCGATGCCCGGCACGGCCATCGGCGTCAGCACATAGACGATCTCGCCCCACAGCGATGCGCCATCCATGCGCGCCGCTTCTAGGATTTCGCCGGGGATTTCGCGGAAGTAGGTGTAGAGCATCCACACCACGATCGGCAGGTTGATGAGCATCAGCATCACGGTGAGGCCGCCGCGATTGTCCAAAAGGTTCCAGTCCCGGAAGATCAGGTACATGGGAACAAGCACCGCCACCGCCGGCATCATCTTGGTGGAAAGCATCCACATCAGGATGTCCTTGGTGCGGTTAGTCGGCGAAAACGCCATCGACCACGCGGCGGGTATCGCCACGATCAAGGCAAGGATCGTCGAGCCGACCGACAGGATCACCGAGTTCATGAACGGCTTGAAGTAATTGTACTGCGACTGAACCTCGGCGTAGCTTTCAAGCGTGCCCGACGGGACGAGGTTGAAGCCGGCAATCGCCTCCGTTTCGGATTTGAAGCTGGTGATGATGGTGTAGAGGATCGGGAAGAAGATCAGCAGGGCAACGATCCATGCTGCGATCGTCCAGCCAAGCTTCGTGCTATCAGATACGGTGCGGGCCATTGCTTGTCCTCCCTACTTGTCCAGGTTCTTGCCAACGGCGCGCATCAGGAAGAAGGCGACGATGTTGGCGAGTACGACAGCGATGATGCCGCCGGCCGAAGCTCCGCCGACGTCGTAGCCGAGCAGCGCGGTGCGGTAGATCAGGAATGGCAGGTTGGTCGAGGCGTAGCCCGGGCCGCCATTGGTGGTGACCAGAATTTCCGCGTAGATGCCGAGCAGGAATATGGTCTGGATCAGGATGACCACGGTAATCGCGCGGGCCATGTGCGGCAGCGTCAGATAGATGAACCGGCTGACGGGTCCGGCCCCGTCCATCTCTGCCGCTTCCTTCTGCTCGCCGTCCAGCGATTGCAGCGAGGTGAGAAGGATCAGCGTCGCGAAGGGCAGCCACTGCCAGGCCACGATCAGGATGATGGAAAAAAGCGGGTATTGCGCGAACCAGTCGATGGGCTGGAGCCCGAAGAAGCGGGCGATGTCGGCAAAGACGCCATAGCCCGGATGCATCAGCATGTTCTTCCACACCAATGCAGCCACCGGCGGCATGACGAAGAACGGCGAGATGACCAGGATGCGCACGATGCCTTGGCCAAAGATCGGCTGGTCAAGCAGAAGCCCCATGGCAATGCCGCCGATCACCGTGATCAGCAGCACCCCCACCACGATCACCAGCGTGTTCCAGATCGACTGGAAGAAGGCGGGATCGGTGTAGAAGAACTTGTAATTGAACAAGCCGCCGAAGCTGACGTTTCCGGGGTTCAGCAGATTGTAGTTCTGGAACGAGAACCACAGCGTCATCGCCAGCGGCACGATCATCCAGATCAGCAGCAGGAAGACCGAAGGCGCCATCATGAAGCGGGCAAGCGTGCGGGTTTGTCGGGTAGCCATGGCAATCACCGTCTGGTCGAACAGCTTTCGATATGGTCAAAAGTGGCCGCCCGGACCGGGAGCCGGGCGGCCAAGGCACCGGGAGGTTGCCTTACTTGATGTAACCCGCGCGGGTCATTTCGCGTACGGACGCGGCCTGCGCTGCGGCCAAAGCGTCATCCACGCTCGACTGGCCGGCAAGTGCCGCCGAGAAGAGCTGGCCGACGGTCGTGCCCAATCCCTGGAATTCGGGGATGGCGACGAACTGGACGCCGACATAGGGAACCGGCTTTACGGTCGGATGCGTCGGGTCGGCCGAATTGATCGAGTCCAACGTCATCTTGGCGAAAGGCGCGGCCTTCTGGTACTCGGCGTTGTTATAGAGCGAGGTGCGCGTGCCGGGAGGAACGTTCGCCCAGCCTTCCTTGGAAGCGACGAGGTCGAGATAGCCCTTGCTCGTTGCCCAGGCCACGAACTTCTGGGCTGCTTCGGCCTTCTGCGTGCCAGCCGGAATGGCAAGCGACCATGCCCACAGCCAGTTGCCACGCTTGCCAAGCCCGTTGTCGGGGGCCAGCGCATAGCCAACCTTGTCGGCAACCGTCGAGTCCTTCGGGTTGGACACGAATGAAGCCGCAACCGTGGCATCGATCCACATGCCGCACTTGCCCTGCTGGAACAGCGCGAGGTTCTCGTTGAAGCCGTTGGACGACGCGCCTTGCGGTCCGGCGTCCTTCATCAGGTCGATGTAGAACTGCAGCGTGTTCTTCCATTCGGGCTGGTCGAATTGCGGCTGCCACTTCTCGTCGAACCAGCGTGCGCCGAAGGAGTTGGACATGGCCGTCAGGAAGGCCATGTTTTCACCCCAGCCCGCCTTGCCGCGAAGGCAGACGCCGTTGATGTCGTTGGCGCGGTCCGTCATCTTGCGCGCCGCGTCGGCAATGAATTCCCAGGTCGGCGCATCGGGCATGGTCAGCCCCGCCTTTTCCATCAGGTCCTTGCGGTACATGACGAACGAGCTTTCGCCGTAGAACGGCGCGGCATAGAGCTTGCCGTCCATCGACAGGCCGCCGGCAATCGCCGGGATGATGTCGGCGGCGTCATAGTCGGAGCCGAGATTGTCGAGCGGCAGGAGCCAGTTCTGCTTCGCCCAGATCGGCACTTCATAGGTGCCGATGGTCATCACGTCATACTGGCCGCCCTTGGTGGCGATGTCGGTGGTGACGCGTTCGCGCAGTACGTTTTCTTCCAGCGTAACCCACTGCAGTTCGATGCCGGGGTTCTTGGCGGTGAAATCATCGGTCAGCTTCTGCATGCGGACCATATCGCCATTGTTGACCGTGGCGATGGTGATGGATTCGGCGTGAGCGCCAAATGCAAGAACGCTAGCCGAGCACAATCCGAGAATGAGTGCGTGAAGTCTCATCAAAATCCTCCCAAAACCAAGTTGAGCATTTGCCTTGGCTATGGGCAATTACTCACTTAAAGTGATTTATATGTCAAGCGGGATTCGTGATTGGCCCGAAATGCTGTGGACATGGCCACGGGCGCAGGGGTAGCGCGAACTGGAATCCGATCCCAAGACGGGGCGGGCGAGGCATGATCTTTCCACCGGCGCAAACTGATGGGCGGCCAGGAAAACGGGGACGTGGGGATTGGAGATCGGCGACAGCCGGTCAGGCGGGATCAGCCGGCAAGGGCCGCCGCCGCCGTGCGCTCGTCGGTTATCAGGCCGTTGATCAGGCGCCGGTTCATCGCCGCCAGTATGCCGGGCAGCTTGCGCTCGCCCATGGCAAGCGCGACAACCAACGAGCTTTCCCGTGAAGGTAGCGGCGCTGACGAAACGCGGTCGTTGGTGATGCCTTCGATGAAGCGCCCTTCGTGATCGAACGCCCAACCGACGATCTCGGCCACGCCGCCGGCTTTTTGCAGGGCCTTCAATTCAGCCTTGGTGATGAAGCCGTCTTCATAAAGCGGCGCGTTCGGACCAAGGTCACCAATGCCGACGAAGGTGACGTCAGCCTTTGCCGCGAGTTCAAGCGTGGGCTGGATCATCGGCTGGCTAAGCAGCATTTCCCGCTCTTGCGGCGAAGACGCGATGACAGGTAGCGGCATCGGGAAGGAGCGCGCCTTGACGCGGTCCGACATCGTGAAGATCACGTTGTAGAACGCGGCTGAACCATCCGGCGAGATGTTCCCGGTCAGCGACACCACCTTGTGGTGCGGGCAATCCATCGATGGCAGCTGCTCGATTGCCGCCTTCAGCGTGCGCCCGGTGCCGATCGCCATGACGATCGGTTCGGTTGAAAGCAGGCGCTTTTCGATCTCCGCGGCGGCCGCCTCGGCAATACCGATGGTGGTCGATTGCGATGTGGGATCGCTTGGAGCCACCTCGACCAGATCCAGTGCGAAGCGCGCCTTCAGCCGCGCCGCCAGGTCGAGGCAGTTGGCTATCGGATGGTCGACGCGGACCTTTATCAGCCGTTCCGAAACGGCCAGCGAAACCAGCCGCTGTGCGGTCTGGCGCGAGATTCCAAGCTTTGCGGCTATCTGGTCCTGCGTGTTGCCGGCCACGTAATAAAGCCAGCCTGCGCGGGCGGCATCGTCCAACCTGCCGCCGCCACTGTCCGGGCGGTTGTTCATTATCTCGTTGGTCCTCGCTGGGACATGGGCATTCCTTCAAGCCGAAGTTACTATGCAAGCTTTGAAGCAATTGTCCATCGACAAGAGCATTTACCCGAAATGATTGATGGCACGGTTTGCTGAACCTGCTTCGCCCGGCGTCGATCCGAAATACCGTCCGGTCTTGCGGCTTGCCTTGGCGAGCCATACGTTCGGAAGGCGCTCAGGGAGATAGGACGATGGCCGGTCAGGCAAAACCAGGTGCTGCCAAACGCGGCAAGACTTCGGCGGTAAAATCGCTCGAGAAAGAGCGGCGCGAAGACATCAGCGAAGAGGAACTGGAGGAGGGTCTTGAAGACACCTTCCCGGCCAGCGATCCCGTCTCTGTCACCTCAAGTGCCATTCCCGGCGGGCCGGCCAAGCCCGGCAAGGCAAAGACCGTGAAAGGCCGCAAGCCGGGGCGCTAGCCATTTTTCGCGCATGACCGCACAGACAAGAAACAATCTGGGCGGTGCCAGCGCTCCGCCCATCAAATGTTCTGAGTAAAATAGCTTTCGTCAGAATGGCGACGGCATGATCCACGGGTTGACCGCGATGCCGAGCCTCGGGCCCTCGTTCGGTGCGGCGGTCGACTTCGCCTTTTCCAGCGATCCGGTCGAGGAGCAATCGAGTTTGGTTGCGCTTTGCGCGCAGGTCGTTGCCGGATCGGCCTTCGCGGTCGAAGGTTGTTTGGCTTGAGCGGCCATTGCCCCGCTTGACAGGGCAAGCAAGGCCGCAAGGGCGAGAGCGGTTTTCTTCACCGTCATTCTCCGTTCGGATTGGTGGTAGGTTCGTACGTGTACGGGTGGAAATCTAACCTTACGTAAGGTCGGGTTCAAGCGAGAATTGTACATGTACGACTTTTTCCTTACGCTACGGCAACCGAGCGTTGCGGAAGCGCGTCGCCAAACGCGAACAGCAGGAAAATCAGTTGTGGAAAGCGGGCAAGCAGCGCGGCGCGCCTTATCGGCTTAGCAGGTCGCCGGTTCGTCGCTCAACGGGGCGATGTGCTGGGCGACAAATCCCGCAAGCGCCAGATCGTACATGCGCTCGGCAAATGCCTTCGGGTCACCGAACGGATAGTTGGGAAACGAAATCAGCAGCGATATCGTCCCGTGCCCGATAGCCCACATCATGGTGGCTATGGCGCGCGGGTCGCCGCTCAGCTTGCCCGCTTTCACGCAGGCTTCTATGCGCCCGATCAAAAGTTCCATGGCCGGGTTGCGCTCGTCCGGCTGGCCGGGTTCGAGCTTTTCAGGTGGCGTTACCTGCTCCGTGCATGCCACGATGCGGTATTCGTTCGGATTGCCGAGGCCGAACGCAGCATATTCGACCATCACCGCGCGCAACGCGTCCAGCGGATCGTCCGGACGGTTCTGCTCAATGCGCCGCGCCAGCCCCTCGAATGCGTCTTCGGCCAACGCATAGAGAATTTCCTGCTTGTCCTTGAAATACGAGTAGACCGACATCGGGGCCATGCCCACGCGCGCCGCCAGCTTGCGGATGGTCAAGGCGTCGTAGCCTTCTTCCTGCACGAGCTTGTGTGCGGCGGTGATCAGTTCGGAGCGCAGATTCTCCTTATGCAATTCGCGACGCTGCTTGGCGTTGTGCAACACCCGGTCACCTTTCTCATTCCCGCCGCCGGATTCCTATATAAAGGCCGTGGGAGAGGGGGCAAGATGCCGTAGGGCAACATGGTTGATGCGCATCAACCTGTTTTCAAAAAAGCTGCGTCAGGCCTGCCGGGCTTCAGGTTCGGCAAAGGTCAGGGTCAGCCACCGGGCGGTCAGCGCGGGCTTCTTGGCGCCCTCGATTTCAACCGTCACGTCGTGCGTCACCTGTACCCAGCCGGAGGGCCGGGCCTTGACGTCGGCCAGCAGGAAGCGGGCGCGGATGCGCGAGCCGGTCTTGACCGGGGCGAGGAAACGGATCTGCTCGAAACCGTGGTTGACGCCCATCTTGCCCTTTTCCAGCGGCGGCAGCGTCTCGAACGTCATCGCCGACAGCAGCGACAACAGCAGGAAGCCGTGGGCGATGGTGCCGCCGAAAGGCGTCTCCAGCGCCGCGCGCTCGGGGTCGCAGTGGATGAACTGGTGGTCGTCGGTCGCATCTGCAAACTGGTCGATCATGGTCTGGGAAACCACGCGCCAGGGCGAGACGCCGACTTCCTTGCCGACGCTGTCCAGAAGCTGCTCAAGTGTGATCGGGGTCATTCGGATCGTTTCTCTTCTTGGGCCCTGTCGCTTGCGCGGGCACCAATAAAGCGTTGCGCCGGGCTTGTCATCCGGCGCAACTGAAATCCCGATATGCCGATGGAGCTACTCGGCCGGTTCCATATTGGTGTAGGCCGCTTCCTCGAGTTCGCGCTTCAGGCGCGCTTCCTCATGCGACTTCGGCTGCACGAAGCGGCCAAGCAGCAGGTAGGCGACGGGCGTCAGGAACAGCGTCGAAATTGCCGCGAGGCCTAGGCCGCCGACGATCACCCAGCCAAGGGCAATGCGCGCCTCGGCGCCGGCACCGCTTGCCAGCACCAGCGGCAAGCCGCCGAGCACGGTGCAGATCATCGTCATCATCACCGGCCGCAGCCGGATATTGGAGGCTTCCTCGATTGCTTCGCGCACACCCAGTCCGCGGTCGCGCAACTGGTTGGCGAACTCCACGATCAGAATGCCGTTCTTCGCCATCACGCCCACCAGAAGCACCAGGCCGATCTGGCTGTAGGCGTTGAGGCTGGTGCCGGTTATGAGCATCGCGATGATGGCGCAAGCGAGACCAAGCGGCACCGTCGCCATGATGATGATGGCGGAAACGAAGCTTTCGAATTGCGCCGCCAGCACGAGCAGGATGATGACGAGCGCGAAGCCGAAGATGGTGATCATGCCGCTGTTGGTTTCGCCAAGCGTTGCAGCCTCGGCCAGCGGCAAAAGGCGCGCGCCCGCCGGCAACAGCGGGTTGGCGATGCCTTCTACCGTGTTCAGCGCGTCACCCAGCGCGAAATCCTGGGCGAGGTTGGTCGTAATGGCGACCGAAGCCTGCTTCTGTTCGCGCTCAAGCGTCGGCGGTACCGCCTTTTCCGTCAGCGTTGCGATGGTAGACATCGGCACGTATCGCCCATCGCCGGTCTTGAGGAATACGTTCTCGAGGTCGGTCGGGTCGTTGATCGGGTTGGTGGTGGACACCAGCTTCACGCCAAAGGAGCGGTCGCCGATATAGACGTCGCCGATGTCGTTGCCGTCCAGCATGGCCTGCATGGTGTTGGCAAGGCCGGTGATGTCGATGCCGAGGTCCGAAGCCCGCTGCCGGTCGATGGCCACCGCCAGTTGCGGCTGGGTCGGGTCGACCGAAAGCCGTGGCTGCTCGAAGCGCGGATCGTCATGCAGCGCGTCGATGACCTTGTTCGCCGCCTGGCTCAGCGCCGCGCGGTCGTTGCCCACCAGCGCAAACTGCAAGCCGTTGCCTGCGCCGCGTATGCCCAGGCTGTTCGGCTGCACCGGGAACACCTGCAGGCTCGGCACCTTTTCCGCGAGCTTGCGTATCTCGGCCATGATCTGCTGCTGGCTGCGCGTGCGCTCGTTCCACGGCGCCAGCGTCACCACCATGAAGCCGCTGTTATATGCGCCATTGTTCCCGGCGAACTGGAAGGTGCTCTGGATTTCGCCCGACTGGCGCATCGGTTGCATCAGCGCTTCGATCTCGCGCATCTGCGAGGCGGTGTAATCTAGGCTCACGCCTTGCGGCGCATTGATGCGCAACAGCACGGCCGAGCGGTCTTCCGTCGGCGTCAGTTCCTGGCGAATGGTGCCGAACAGCGCAAAGGCGGTGCCGGCAAACAAAAGCGCCACCAGCACGACCAGCCACGGTGCGTTGAGGCACATGCGCAGGCTGCGGCGGTAGAAATCGCCAAGCTTCTTGCCGATCCTGCCGCCAATGCCGCGGTTGCCTTCATGGTGCAGCGAAGCGCCGCTCAGCATGCGCGATGCCAGCATCGGGCAAAGCGTCAGCGCCACGACGCAGGACAGAAGCACCGACATGGCAAGCACGAAGCCGAATTCGCGAAACAGGCCGCCCGTCTGGCCGGGCAGGAACGAGATCGGCACGAACACGGCAACCAGCGTGGCCGTGGTGGCGATGACGGCGAAGAACACTTCCTTTGCGCCCAGCACGGCGGCGGCACGCGGTCCCAGTCCTTCATTGCGCCTTCGCACGATGTTTTCTAGCACAACGATAGCGTCGTCCACGACAAGGCCCGTCGCCAGCACGAGCGCCAACAGCGTCAGGATGTTGATTGAGAAACCGGCGAGGTAGATGGCGGCTATGGTGCCGATCATCGCCACCGGCATCGACAGGGCAGGGATCAGCGTTGCACGCCAGTCGAGCAGGAACACATAGATGACGATCAGCACGATCGACACGGCCAGTATCAGCGCGATCTCGACTTCGTGCACCGCGCCGTTGACGAACACCGCGTCGTCGCTGGTGATCTTGATGTTCATGCCTTGCGGAAGGCTTTCCTGAAGCTTCGCGACCGCCGCCTTCACGCCGTTGGAAATATCGAGCGTGTTGGATTCGGCGGCCCGCACGATGCCGATGCCGATGCCGGTCTTGCCGTCCGAACGCAATGTGCTCTGGCCGATGTCGGGGCCAAGGGTCACTGTCGCCACGTCGCCTATGTGGGTCGTGCCATCGATGACGATCTGCTCGAAGGCTTCGGGCGTCGTCACGTCGGCCGTGGTGCGCACGATCAGATTCTGGTCGCTGGTGGTGATCGAGCCGGACGGGGAATCGAAGGCCACCGTCGCAAGCACGCGGCGCAGGTCGGCAACGGTGTAGCCAAGGCTGGCAAGCTTCGCCTGGTTGACGTCTATGCGGAAGATCTTCTCGCGGTCGCCGTAAACCTGCACGTCGGCGACACCGGGAACAGCGGCAAGCGTGTCCTCGATCTGGTCCTCGACAATTGTCGTCATGTCCTCGACCGACATGGTGTCGGAGGTCACGGCCAAGCGCATCACAGCATCGGAGTTGGCGTCCGCCTTGACGATGCGCGGTGTATCGGCCTCGTCCGGAAGTTGGTTGGCGACGCGTCCAACGGCATCACGCACATCGGAGGCCGCGACGTTGAGATCGACGCCGTCGTTGAATTCGATGGTCACGCGGCTGGAACCGAAGGTCGAGCGCGACGAGATCGATTTGACGCCGGACACGCGGGCGACGGAGCCCTCGACTATGTCGGTCAGCTCTCGGTCCACGGTTTCGGCTGCAGCGCCGGTAAAGGTGGTGGTGACTGAAATCACCGCCCGGTCCACGTCCGGCAGCTCGCGCACCTCGACGCCGTAGAAGGCGGCAAGGCCGGCGACTGCTATCAGCGTGTTGAGGACGAAGGCCAGCACGGGGCGACGGATAAAGAGCGCCGTCAGTCCCGTTTCGCTGTTTTTGGTTTCTTCCGTCATTGCGGCATCCCGCTCACGAGCCGTCGGCTTCGGCAAGCGGTGATGCGCCGCCTGCCGCGACGCTCACGCCGCCGCCGTCGCGGATGCTTTGCACGCCTTCGGTAACGACAATGGCGCCTGGCTTGATCGGTGCATCGATGAGGACGCTATCGGTATTGCGCTGGACGATGCGCACCGGCACGCGCTTGGCCTTGCCGTCTTCCACCGTCCAGATGAAGGCGCCATCGGTGCCCCACTGCACGGCGAGCGGGCTGACGGCGGGATAGGTGTCTCCGGCAAACTGCATGGCGATCTGGAAGGCCATGCCGGCGCGCAGCGAATCGGATGGGTTGGCTATCGTCGCCTGCACCCACAAGGTGCGGCTTTTCTCGTCGATGCGGTTATCTATCGCCGAAACCGCGCCGTTATACTCATTGTCCGGATTGGCCAGCGGTGTCGCCTTGATCGCAGCGCCTATCTTTATTGCAGCGGCGAAGCGCTCCGGCACGTAGAAATCGACAAGGATGCTCGAGCGGTCGTCGATGGTGGCGATGGAAGACTGGCTGGTGACGTAGTTGCCCGCCTCGATCGGCAGGATGCCGACGACACCGGAAATGGGGGAGGTGATCGAGCGCCGCTCCAGCGCCACTTGCGCGTCGTGCAGCGAAAGCTCGGTGTTGCGCAATGCCAGTTCGGCATCGGTCAACTGCACCTGCGTCGCCGCATTGGAGGCGCGCAACTGGCGCACGCGCTCGGCCTTGGCCACGGCGTCATCGCGTTCGGCCTTGGCGCGCTCGACGGCGATTTCTTCGGTTGCCGAATCCAGTTCGGCGATAACCTCACCCTTTTCGACATGCGCACCGGACTGGACGAGGATGTCCGTCAGGCGTCCCGATCCATAGGGCGTGACGGCCACGGTCGCCTTGGCGCGGCCTGTGCCGATAGCCTGCAGGCGGTCGTTGATGGTGGCCGTGGTCGCCGGTGCGGCAACGACCATGACCTGCTGGCGATCGGAATTGCCGCCCTGTCCATCACGCCGAATTGAACCGGTTTCGGTCTTTTGCGTCGAGGCGTGGGCCCAATCAATGCCCCAACGGGCCAGCACTTCCGGCGCGCCCGGAAAAAAGCTGACCCAGGCGGCGGCAGCCGCGACAAGGATCACAAGGGCTAAAACTAGCTGCTTCCAGGCGGTCATCGGGGCTCCGGTATGCAATCTGATATTGCGTTTGCCGGTTCGTAACACCGAAACAGGACAACGCATTATACCGGCAAATCGCGAACAATGCGCGGTACAGGGCCGTTATGACAATTGTCCGGCCCCAAAGCACATTAATTCTGCGTAAGGTTGGCGGGTCCAGCGGCTAGCGCAGCTCTTCCATCTCGCGGATGCGGCGCGTGCCTTCGGTATCGAGCTGGCGCGTCGCCGCGTCGATCAGCGTTTCGGCGATGACGAACAACGAGGCCGAAGAGTCCCACGCCGAGGGCATGGCCGTGCGCCCGGCAATCACGTGCCTGGCGAAGCGGGCGATAGGCGACAGCCACTGGTCGGTGATCAGCACGATCTGCACCCCGCGCTGGTGCGCCTTTTCGGCAAAGCGGACTAGGCTTTCCTGGTAGCGGCGAATGTCGAAGATCAACAGCACGTCGTGCTTGCCCATGTCGATCAGCCGGTCGCGCCAGATGCTCTCCTGCCCGGACAAATGGAACACATTGGGGCGGATGATCGCCATATGCGCCGCCATGTAGCGGGCGAGCGGATCGGTGAAGCGTCCGCCGATCAGGAACATGTGGCCGCGCCGGTCGGAAAGTTTCGTCGCGATATCGGTCAGCTGGCGGTCCGAGATGTGCCGGAACGTCTCGCGCAGATTGTCCAGCGTCGCTTCCAGCATCGGCGATGCCGTGCCGCTGCCAGCCGCCGCTGGCGCCAGCGTCCGCGATGCCGGCGACTGCAATTGCGCGGCCAACTCGTCCTGAAGCGCGGACTGGAATTCGGGATAGTTGTGGAAGCCAAGCCTGGCGACGAAACGCAGGATCGTTGGCGACGACACGCCTGCCTGCTGCGAGAAATCCGCCACCGTCCTGAGGCCGATCAGCGGATAGTTGGCAATCAGCGTCTGTGCCGCCCGCCGCTCTCCTGCGGGCATCGCGTCGAGGCGTTCGGCGATCAGTTCAGCGATACTGGAGGTCATCTGTTTGTTAATCCCAAGGCGATGGATCGCATTGCTGCCCCGCACTCACAAAACACATTTGACAAACTCGAACAATGTGTATGAAATCATCCATACTGGCGCAACTGAACAAAATACGTAACATATGATACGGCGCCTCGGGGAGACTATTTGGCTATGGGGAGTGAGCCAGACAGCCTTGCATCGGCCGCGACGGTCGAGGTGACGAATGCGGGCGGATCGAGCCCGTACCTGTTCACCTGCGACCACGCTTCCAATTTCATTCCACCCGAATTCGGCACGCTCGGCCTCGATCCGAGCGAGCTTACGCGCCACATCGCCTGGGACCCCGGCGCGCTTCCCGTGGCCAGACTTCTGGCGCAGGCGCTTGACGCCACGCTGATCGAGACTTGCGTCTCCCGTCTTGTCATCGACTGCAACCGTCCGCTCGATGCGCCGAACCTGATTTCGGAGGTCAGCGAGACGACGAGCGTTCCGGCAAACGCCAACCTCACGCAGGCCGAGCGGCAGGCCCGCATCGACCTCGCCTGGCGTCCGTTCCACGACACCATCGAGCGCACCATCGACGAGCGCATCGCAGCAGGCCGCGAAACGCGCCTCGTTTCGGTGCATTCTTACACGCCCGTCTATTTCTCGAAGGCGCGGCCCTGGCATATCGGCATCATCCATGACGAGGACGAGCGCGTCGCCACGCCGCTTCTGAGGGCGCTCAACGCCGTCGCGGGCATCGTCGTCGGCGCCAACGAACCCTATTCGCCGGCGGACCTCGTCTATTTCACGCTGGAGCGCCATGCGCGTTCGCGCGGACTTGCCTGCGCCATGATCGAGATCCGCAACAACGAAATCGCCACCGGGGCAGGGCAGGCCAAATGGGCCGAGCTTCTGGCGGCGATCCTGCCCAAGATCGAGATCGCCTCCGGCTCGCGGGCTCCGGCCTTCACTGAAAGGGCGAGTGCACCGCCCGCAAACGTCACGAACCAGCAGACCCGCCGATCAACCGTCTAAGCGACAAGAAAGACCGAGAATGGCTCAGCTCTTTGTCAGATATGTCGATGCCTTCAACTACCGCGTCGGTCGGGTCGCGATGTACCTGTTCTTCGTCATGGGCGCGATCCTGCTTGCGTCCACCTTCTCTCGCCTTGCAATCGGCATTCCCATCAACTGGGCGCTGGAGATGTCACAGTTCCTGTTGTCGGCCTACTATCTTCTCGGCGGAGCCTATGCGCTGCAACTCGACCAGCACGTTCGCATGGACCTGTTCTATGGCCGGCTTTCGGCGCGCCGCCGCGCAATAACCGACGCCATCACCATCCTGTTCGTGATCTTCTATCTCGTGGTGCTGTTCGGCGGCGGCCTGTCGAGCACGAACTACGCCATAGTCTACGGCCAGAAAAACTACACCGCCTGGGCACCGCCCCTGTGGCCGATCAAGACCATCATGACCTTCGGTATCTTCCTGATGCTTTTGCAACTCATTTCCACTTTCATCAAAGACGTCGCCATCGCGCGCGGAAAGCCGATCGCATGAGTTCCGAATTCATCACCCTTTTCATGTTCGGCACCATGATGGTGCTGTTGATGACCGGCCAGCGCGTTTTCGGCGTCATCGGCTTCGTCGGCTCGGCCGCGGCGCTCTGGCTATGGGGGCAGGGCTCGTTCGAGATGCCCTTCAACGCCTCGTTCCAGGTGATGAACTGGTATCCGCTGATCACCGTGCCCTTCTTCATCTTCATGGGCTACATGCTGTCGGAGTCCGGCATCGCGTCTGGCCTCTACCGCATGTTCCATGTCTGGTTCGGTCCGGTGCGCGGCGGCCTTGCGCTCGGCACCATCGGCCTCATGGTCCTGATCGCGGCGCTGAACGGGCTGTCGGTCGCCGGCATGGCCATCGGCGCAACCATCGCGCTGCCGCAGCTCCTGCGCCACGGCTACGACAAGGTCATGGTCACCGGCGTCATCCAGGCCGGCTCGTCGCTCGGCATCCTCATTCCGCCCAGCGTCGTGCTTGTGCTGTTCGCCATGATCGCGCGCCAGCCGGTGCTGGACCTGTGGCTGGCCGGCGTCGGTCCGGGCCTGTTGATGGCGTTCATCTTCGCCGCCTACGTCTATATCCGCTGCCTGTTGCAGCCCGATATCGGACCCGCCCTGCCGGCAGAGGAAAGGGCGCAGATCACGCGTGCCGAGAAGTTCGCCCTGCTGCGCCAGGGTATCCTGCCGCTCGCCATCTTCTTCATCATGATGGGCCTGTTCATGTCGGGCACCACCAGCCTCGTCGAAAGCTCGGCCGTGGGTGCTGCCCTCGCCACGCTGGCCGCGTGGTGGGGCGGCAACCTCAATCGCAAGGTCTTTGAAGATTCAACGCGCAACACGCTCGGCATCTCGTGCATGTTCATGTGGATCATCCTCGGCGCGCTCTGCTTCAGCTCGGTCTATGACGGGCTTGGCGCGGTGAAGGCGGTCAAGACGCTGCTGCTCGACACCTGGGAATTCTCGCCCTGGACCATCCTGATCCTGATGCTGCTTTCCTTCGTCGTCATGGGCATGTTCCTGGACGACACGGCGATGCTGGTCATCGTTGCGCCGCTCTATATCCCGCTGGTCATCAGCCTTGGCTTCAACCCGATCTGGTTTGGCATCCTCTACACCATTACCTGCCAGATCGCGTACATAACGCCGCCCTTTGGCTACAACCTGTTCCTCATGCGAGCGATGGCGCCTCCCGAGGTCACGCTGATCGACATCTATCGCTCGATCATTCCATTCTTCTTCCTCATGGTGCTGTCGCTGGTGATCATCATGATCTTCCCGGAGATCGCGCTGTGGCTGCCCCAGGTCTACAAGGGTCAGTAGCGAGGGATGCCGACAACAAGACAAAAAGAAAAAAGGGGATCGATGCACGACACACAGAAGCGCCGGGAGGCGGGTATTCCGCCTCCTTTCGAAATCTAACCTAGGCTAACAACGGGAGACTTGTGAGATGACCGACAAAACCACCCTCAACAAACGCGACTTCCTGCGCAAATCCATCCTGACGGGTGCAGGCGCAGTCGGCGCCACCGCATTGGCCACCCCCTACGTGAAGGCGCAGAGCCCGATCAAGTGGCGCTTGCAGACCTATGCGGGCCCGGCTCTTGCCGAGCATGTCATCAAGAATTCGATCGACTGGTTCAACAAGGCCGCCAATGGCGAGATGGTGATCGAGCTCTACACCGCCGACCAGCTTGTGCCGCAGGGCGAACTTTTCCGCGCCGTCCAGTCGGGCACCATCGATGCGGCGCAGAGCGACGACGATTCCGCCGCGGCTCCCGTCGACGTCAAGGTGTTCGGCGCTTACTTCCCGCTTGCCTCGCGTTACTCGCTCGACGTTCCGGCGCTGTGGCACTGGCACGGCCTGAAGGAAATCTGGGAAGAGGCCTACGCCGAAATCCCCGGCGTCACCTGGCTGAGCTCGGGCGCATGGGACCCGTGCAACTTCGGCACCACCAAGCCGGTCAAGTCGCTGGAAGACCTCAAGGGCCTGCGCGTCTACACCTTCCCGACCGGCGGCCAGTTCCTGTCGAAGTTCGGCGTCGTGCCGGTCTCGCTGCCTTATGAAGACGTCGAACCGGCGATGCAGACCGGTGAGCTCGACGGCGTGTGCTGGTGCGGCATCACCGAAATGCACACGGTCGGCTGGGCCAATGTGTTGAAGTACTACCTCACCAACCCGGTCTCGGGTGCCTGGGCCGGCTCCTACTTCGTCAACACCGACAAGTGGAACGCCGTTCCGGAACATCTGCAGCAGCTCTACCGCCTGGCCATCGACAGCTCGCACTACTATCGCCAGCATTGGTACTGGGCGGGCGAAGCCAAGTACCGCAACGAGGGCAAGCTGGAACTGACGACGATACCTGCGGCCGAATGGAAGCAGGTGGAAGACGAAGCCGTGAAGTTCTGGGACGAAGTTTCGGGCCAGAGCCCGCGTTCGGCAAAGGTCGTCGAGATCATCAAGAAGTACAACGAATCCATGGTCAAGGCCGGCGCGCCGTATCGCTACAGCTAAGACGCGTTCTGGATGAAACTACAAGCCGGCCGCTCCCGCGGCCGGCTCTCGTGTTGAAACTCGATGCGCCAGGGCTGGCGCCGGAGCAGGAAAAGAATGAGCGGAAACCTTACTTTCGATCAGTTGAAGAAATCGGTTGCCGATGGTGCCATCGACACGGTTCTGGCCTGCGCCGCCGACATGCAGGGTCGCCTGATCGGCAAGCGGTTTCTGGCCTCGTTCTTTGTCCAGTCCGCGCATGACGAAACGCATGGCTGCAACTACCTGCTGGCCGACGACATCGATATGGAGCCGGTGCCGGGCTACAAGGCGGCAAGCTGGTCGAAGGGTTACGGCGACTTCGTGCTGAAGCCCGATCTTTCCACCATCCGCCTCGTGCCATGGCTGGAAAAGACGGCGCTGGTCCTGTGCGACGTGCTCGACCACCACACGCATGACGACCTGCCGCATTCGCCGCGCGGTATCCTCAAAAAGCAGATCAAGCGGCTCGCCGAGCGCGGCTATATGGGCTTCTTCGCGTCGGAGCTGGAATTCTACCTGTTTTCCGAAACCTACGAATCCGCCCGGGCCAAGCACTGGCAGAACCTCAACACCGCCTCTCCCTATATCGGTGATTACCTCATCAGCATCACCACCAAGGAAGAAGGCTATATGCGCCGGCTGCGCAACGACATGAACGCGGCCGGTATCCCGATCGAGAACTCCAAGGGCGAGTGGGGGCCGGGGCAGGAAGAGATCAACGTCCGTTACGCCGAAGCGCTCGAGATGGCGGATCGCCACGTCTTCCTGAAGAACGGCGCCAAGGAAATCGCCGACATCGAGGGCAAGGCCGTGTCGTTCATGGCCAAGTACAATTACGGGCTGGCCGGCAACTCCAGCCATATCCACAATTCGCTGTGGAGCGCCGACGGCAAGACGCCGTTGTTCTACGACAAGAGCGCACCGTGGACACTGTCCGAACTCGGCCGGCAATGGTCGGCCGGACAACTCAGATACGCGCGAGAGTTCACCCTGCTGCTTGCGCCCTACATCAATTCCTACAAGCGCTTCCAGTCCGGCACTTTTGCCCCGACCAAGATCATGTGGTCGGAAGACAACCGCACCGCCGGTTTCCGCCTGTGCGGCGAAGGCACCAAGGGCATCCGCATGGAGTGCCGCATCGGCGGCGCGGATCTCAACCCGTATCTTGCCTTTGCCGGCTTGATCGCCGCCGGCCTTGCCGGCATCGACGAGAAGCTTGAGTTGCAAAAGCCGTTCGTCGGCGACGCCTACCAGGCCGCTCGCCTGCCGGAAATCCCGAAGACCTTGCGTGATGCGACCGAGGCGTTCTCCAAGTCGAAAATGTTGCGGCAGGCCTTGGGCGACGATGTGGTCGAGCACTACGTCCACACCGCGCGCTGGGAACAGCTCGAATACGACCGCCGCATCACCGATTGGGAATTGCATCGCGGCTTCGAGCGCTATTGATTGAACAACGGAACTGGGCAGCCAACGCCTCCCCAACTGCCCCAAACACTGATTGAAGGACGAACACCATGACCGAAACGGTCAAGCTGAAATCCCCTATTGATGGCTCGATCTATGTCGAGCGGCCGATTGCGAGCGATCAGGCCGTCAATGCTGCCGTCGAGCGCGCGCGCGCCGCACAGGTTGCCTGGGCGCAGACCTCGATTGCCGAGCGCGGCAAGTACATGCTTGCCATGCTGGAAAACCTTGTCGCCATGACCGACGACATCGTTCCCGAGATCGCCTGGCAGATGGGGCGGCCGGTCCGCTATGGCGGCGAGTTCGGCGGCGTCAAGGAACGCGTCACCTACATGGTCGAAATCGCCGAGCGGGCGTTGAAGCCGGTGCTGGCGTCGAACCCCAAGGACGGCTTCCGCCGCTATGTGCGCAAAGACCCGCTTGGCGTGGTCATGGTCATCGCGCCGTGGAACTATCCTTACCTTACCGCCGTCAACACCATCGTTCCGGCGTTGATGGCCGGTTCCACCGTCATCCTGAAGCACGCCGCGCAAACGCTTTTGGTCGGCGAGCGCTTTGCCCAGGCCTTCGAAAAGGCCGGGCTGCCGAAGCATGTTTTCCAGAACCTCGTACTCAACCACGCCCAAACTGAAAAGCTGCTCGGCTCCGGCAAGATCGATCATGTCAATTTCACCGGCTCCGTTGCCGGTGGCCGCGCCATCGAAAAGGCAGCGGCAGGCACCTTCATGACGCTTGGGCTCGAACTCGGCGGCAAGGACCCGGCTTACGTCCTGCCGGATGCCAAGCTCGACCATGCCGTCGCCAATCTGGTCGATGGCGCGTTCTTCAATTCCGGCCAGTGCTGCTGCGGCATCGAGCGCGTCTACGTGCACGAGAAGGTCTATGACGAATTCGTCGAAGGCTTCATCGCCGAGACGAAGAACTACGTCGTCGGCAACCCGCTCGACCAGGCCACCACCATGGGGCCGATGGCGCAGGCGCGTTTCGCCGACCTGATCCGCGAGCAAAAGGCCGAGGCGCTGCGCAAGGGTGCCAAGGCGCACATCAACATGAAGGTCGAAAAAGACGTCGCCGGCTCGCCCTACCTCGCGCCGGAAGTGCTGACCAGCGTCGATCACCAGATGAGCGTCATGCGCGAGGAAAGCTTCGGCCCGATCGTCGGCATCATGAAGGTGCGCAACGACGAGGAAGCCATCGCCCTGATGAACGACAGCCCCTATGGGCTGACCGCCTCGATCTGGACGCGCGACACCGACCATGCCGTGGCCATCGGCGACCGCGTCGAAACCGGCACCGTGTTCATGAACCGCTGCGACTACCTCGATCCCGCACTTGTCTGGACCGGCGTGAAGGACACCGGCAAGGGCGCGGCGCTGTCAGCCATCGGCTACGACAACCTGACACGGCCGAAATCCTATCACCTGCGCGAAACGATCTGATTTTCGAAAGAACAAGACATGTCCAAATTTGTCTCCAAGTGGAACTACCCCACCACCGTCCGCATCGGCGCCGGCCGCATCAAGGAACTGCCCGATGCGCTGGTCGCCACCGGCATCAAGCGGCCGCTGTTCGTCACCGATCCGGGCCTTGCCAAGCTTCCCGTCGTCGCCTCGACGCTGAAGATCCTCGAAGACGCCAAGGTGCCCTACGGCGTATTCTCCGAGGTCAAGCCGAACCCCGTCGAATCCAACCTCACCGCCGGCATCGCCGCCTTCAAGAAGGGCAAGCATGACGGCGTCATCGCCTTCGGCGGCGGCTCGGCGCTCGACCTCGGCAAGCTGATCGCCTTCCAGGCCGACCAGACCCGTCCGGTGTGGGATTTCGAGGATATCGGCGACTGGTGGACGCGCGCCAATTCCGATGCCATCGCGCCAATCGTTGCGGTGCCGACGACTGCCGGAACCGGCTCGGAAGTCGGTCGCGCCGGCGTCATCACGCATGAGGAAAGCCACACCAAGAAGGTCATCTTCCATCCGAAGATGCTGCCGGGCATCGTGCTTGCCGATCCTGAGCTGTCGTTCGGCATGCCGCCCTTCATCACCGCCGGTACCGGCATGGATGCGCTTGCCCACTGCCTCGAAGCCTATTGCGCGCCGGGCTTCCACCCGATGGCCGACGGCATCTCCGTCGAAGGCATCCGGCTTGTCCTGGAAAACCTCCCCAAGGCATTTGCCAATGGCAAGGATTTGACCGCGCGCGCCAACATGATGGCAGCTGCCGCCATGGGCGCGACCGCGTTCCAGAAGGGCCTCGGCGCCATCCACTCGCTGTCGCATCCGATCGGCGCGCTCTACGATACCCATCACGGCATGACCAATGCGGTCTTCATGCCCTACGTCATCGCCTTCAACCGCGACGCGATCGAGGACAAGATCGTGCGCCTTGCCGCCTATTGCGGCATCAAGGGCGGCTTCGACGGTTTTGCCAAGACCCTCATCAAGCTGCGCAAGGAATTGAAGGTCCCGCACGCCCTGCCGGGCCTCATCAAGGGGCTCGATATGGACAAGAAGCGCAAGAACCTGATCGCCGACATGGCGGTGGTCGATCCCACTGCCGGCGGCAATCCGATCAAGCTCACCAAGAAGGCCGCGCTTGCGCTGCTCGACAAGGCCATCGAGGGCTCGGTCTGAGTATTTTTGCAGTCAAACGAAAATCAACGAAAGGTGATAGGGAGGATCATAAACAATTAGCCGGAAAAATAAGCCCGGGCTAATTGCTACAGCCGCTTAAATAGAGTTAGATTTTCGCACTGCGGCGGGTTGGCTTCATTTTGGTTTCATCTAACCGTCACATGAACCCGATACCGCATCGCAGGCGTCTTACGGCGTCAGTTCAACGGAGAGAACACAATGTTCAAGTTTGCGGGGAAGGTGCTTTCCCTTACGGCGGCCACCCTCATGGTGACCTCGGCCATTTCGTCCGCCCAGTCGATGGACGAGCTGGTTGCCGCCGCCAAGGCGGAAGGTCAGCTCACGACCATCGCCCTGCCGCACGATTGGTGCGGGTACGGTGCGGTGATCGACGGCTTCAAGAAAAAGTATCCGGAAATCACGATCAACGAACTCAACCCAGACGCTGGCTCCAGCGACGAAGTTGAAGCCATCAAGGCCAACAAGGACAACAAGGGCCCGCAGGCGCCTGACGTCATCGACGTCGGCCTGTCCTATGGTCCGCAGGCCAAGGCCGACGGCCTGATCCAGCCCTTCAAGGTCTCGACCTGGGACTCGATCCCCGATTCGGCCAAGGACGCCGAAGGCTACTGGTATGGCGACTATTACGGCGTTCTCGCCTTCGAGGTGAACAAGGACCTCGTCAAGGAAGCGCCGAAGGATTGGGCCGACCTGCTCAAGCCGGAATACGCCAACTCGGTCGCTCTCGCAGGTGATCCGCGCGCCTCCAACCAGGCCATCCAGGGCGTTTACGCCGCTGGCCTGTCGAAGGGCGCTGCTGCCGGCGAAGCCGCAGGTACCGCTGGCCTCGAGTTCTTCAAGGAGCTCAACGCCAAGGGCAACTTCGTGCCTGTCATCGGCAAGTCGGCAACGCTGGCCCAGGGCCAGACGCCGATCCTGATCACCTGGGACTACAACGCGCTGTCCGGCCGCGACACGCTGAACGGCAACCCGCCGGTCGACGTCGTCGTTCCCGCCACCGGCGTTGTCGCAGGCGTCTACGTTCAGGCCATCAGCGCCTATGCGCCGCACCCGAACGCCGCCAAGCTGTGGATGGAGTATCTTTATTCCGACGAAGGCCAGCTCGGCTGGCTCAAGGGATATTGCCACCCGATCCGCTTCAACGACATGGCCAAGCGCGGCGTGATCCCGCAGGACCTGCTCGACAAGCTGCCGCCGGCAGCAGCCTATGAAGCTGCCGTGTTCCCCACTCTCGATGAGCAGGCTGCCGCCAAGGAAGCCATCACCAAGAACTGGGATTCGGTGGTCGGCGCCAACGTGCAGTAATCCAACCGGGGATCGGGCGGCCAGCGCCGCCCGGTCCCTCCCTTTCCCGGCAGGCCGGATACAAGCATGGCGAACATCAGCGCAACCGCGACCAGCGAGACGACCGGGGTGATGCCGCCAGCAAAGCGCTCGGGCGTGCGCTTTCCGACGCAATGGATCGGGGTCGCGCCGTTCTTCATCTTCGCCCTGATGTTCCTGATCCTGCCGACGCTCTATCTCGTCATGGGCGCGTTCCAGAACGCGGCAGGCGAATACACGCTCGAAAACATCTGGCTTTTGTTCCAGGACCCCTCCATCCGCCTGTCCTATTGGGTGTCGATGAAGATCAGCTTCTGGTCGGCCGCCATCGGCGCCCTGATCGGCCTTGCCATGTCGATCGCCATCGTGCGCGGCGGGCTGCCTAATTGGGTGCGCTCCACCACCATGACGTTTTCAGGCGTCGCCTCCAATTTCGCCGGCGTTCCGCTGGCCTTTGCGTTCCTCGCCACGCTCGGCCGCCTCGGCCTCGTCACCGTCATCCTGCGCGACGTGTTCGGCCTCAACATCTACGGCATGGGTTTCAACCTGTTGACCTCATGGGGCCTGATCGCCGTTTACCTTTACTTCCAGATCCCCTTGATGATCGTCATCATCACGCCTGCCATCGACGGCTTGAAGAAGGAATGGGGCGAAGCCGCCGCCACCCTCGGCGCGACCACCTGGCAATATTGGCGCATGGTCGTCATCCCGGTGTTGTGGCCGAGCTTCCTGGGCACGGTCATCTTGCTGTTCGCCAATGCGTTCGGCGCGATTGCAACCGCTTACGCCTTCACGGGTTCGTCGCTTAGCATCGTGCCCATCAAGCTCTATGCGCAGATGCGCGGCGACGTGCTGCACAACCCGAACCTCGGCTATGCGCTCGCCTTCGGCATGATCGTCATCACCGGCCTCGCCAACATCTTCTACATCTGGTTCCGCGTGCGGAGCGAAAGGTGGCTCAAATGAAGTCCGGTCGTTTTTGGGCCTGGGTGACCTTCATCCTTGGGGCCAGCTACTTCTTCATCCCGCTGATCGCGACCTTCGAATTCTCGCTGCGCATGCGGCGCGGCGAATATTCCTTCGATGCCTATTCTGTTGTGCTGGGCGACGAGCGCTTCCAGGCGACGTTCGGCTATTCGGTCCTCGTGGCCGTCTTCACCATCATTCTCGGCGTGCTCATTGTGGTGCCGACAGCCTACTGGATAAGGCTGCGCATGCCGCAATTGCGTCCCATCGTCGAATTCGTCACGCTTCTGCCGCTCATCATCCCGGCCATCGTCATCGTGTTCGGCTACATCCGCATGTACGGCTCCAACTCGCCGCTGCCGTTCCTGGCTTCGGCGCGTGGCACGGATGTCCTGCTCATCATCGGCTACGCGACGCTGGCGCTGCCCTATATGTACCGCGCCGTAGACACCGGCCTCAGAACGATAGACGTGCGCACGCTCACCGAAGCGGCACAAATCCTCGGCGCCGGCTGGGGCACCATTATCGGCCGCATCATCTTGCCAAACGTGCTGATCGCGGTCCTGTCGGGTGCTTTCCTCACCTTCGCCATCGTCATCGGCGAGTTCACGCTTGCCAGCCTGCTCAATCGCCCGGCGTTCGGCCCGTACATGCAGCTCATCGGCGCCAACCGCGCCTACGAACCCGCCGCGCTCGCCATCATCGCCTTTGCCATCACCTGGGGCTGCATGTCGGTCATCCAGGTTCTCTCGCGCTTTGCCCCCAAGTCGGCTAACCGTCCGAACTGATCCGGAGATATTGACCCATGGCCGATCCGTTTCTAAGCATTAAGGGCGTCAGCAAGGCGTTCGGTCAAACCACGGTGGTGGAAGACTTCAATCTCGACGTCGAGAGAGGCGAGTTCGTGTCCTTCCTCGGGCCGTCGGGCTGCGGCAAGACCACGGTGCTGCGCATGGTTGCCGGCTTTGAAGAGCCGACTTCCGGCAACATCTATGTCGGCGGCAAGGACATCACCTATCTGAAGCCGAACCAGCGAAATGTCGGCATGGTGTTCCAGGCCTATGCCCTGTTCCCCAACCTGACGGTCGCCCAGAACATCGGCTTCGGCCTCAAGATTGCCGGCATGGCCAAGCCGGAAGCGGATGCCCGCGTCGCCGAGATGCTCGAGATGATAAGGCTGCCACAGTTCGGCGACCGCTACCCCTACCAGCTCTCCGGCGGCCAGCAGCAGCGCATCGCGCTTGCCCGCGCGCTTGCCCCCAAGCCGAAGCTGCTTTTGCTCGACGAACCGCTTTCGGCGCTCGATGCCAAGGTGCGCGTGTCGCTGCGCGAGGAAATCCGCTCGATCCAGAAGCAGCTCGGCATCACCACCATCTTCGTCACGCATGACCAGGAAGAGGCGCTGTCGATCTCAGACCGCATCGCCGTCATGTATGGCGGCAAGGCGGAGCAGGTCGGCGCGCCGTTCGAAATCTACAACCGCCCAGCGACCAAGTTCGTCGCCAATTTCGTCGGCACGCTTAACGTTCTCGAAGGCACCGTCAGCGACGCGGCCAGCGGCAAGGTCAAGGTTAACACCGAAGAGATTTCGCTGAAGGGCAAGCTCAACGGCTCCAAGACCGGCGACATGCTCTCGCTCGCGCTGCGGCCCGAAGCGATCTCGCTCGGACGCCGGCCCGGCAACGACGCCAGCCTGTCGGGCCAGATTTCCGACGTTCATTTCCTCGGCTCGGTCATCCGCGTGCGCGTTGGCATCGGCGGCAGCAGCGTCTCGCTCGACACCTTCAACAATTCGACCACGCCGCCTCCGGTGGTCGGCGAAAATGCCGAGATCAGCTTCTCGTCCGGCGACGTGCTCGTGCTGCACTAGGCCGCTCTAAGACCCGTTCTGGTTGCGCCGCAGCAGGCTGAACTGGAATGCCTGCGGCGAGCCCCATGGCGTGGTGTGGACATGGCGGCGGGAACTTACAAGTTCGAAGCCCTTGCCAATGGTATCGGCCAGCATTTGCGCGTCGTAGCGGCGCACCGGCAGGCCGCTGCACCGCTCCGGCCCATCCGGCGCGAATGTTGCAATGATGGCGTGGCCGCCCGGCGCCAGGGCCAGACGCAGCCGCTCTATATAGGCTTCCCGCTCCGCAGCTTGGGTGAGAAAGTGCAAGGTCGCCCTGTCGTGCCAGACCTGGTAGCTACGCTCCGGTATCCAGCCTGTCACGTCGGCCACGATCCAGTCGATTTTCGCCGCGTCCCCGCCAAGGCGTGCCTGCGCGGTTTCGATCGCTGTGCGTGACACGTCGAGCACGGCAAGCGAGTTCCAGCCTTTTTGTAGCAATGCGTCGACAATATGCGAAGCTCCGCCGCCGATGTCGATGAGCGGGGATTCCGGACCGGCTCCGGTTTCGAGTATCAGTTGCAGCGACAGGTTAGGCGTTTCCTCGAACCAGCTTACTCCGGTTTCGCCCTTGGTCCGGTAGGTGCTGTTCCAATGCTGTTGCCGCCCGATCTCTTGGGCGGCGGGGGTGTCCGGTGCGGAGGGCATGGTGCTGATCCAGCCGTTTACCAAGTGCCAGAATAAAGCCGCTTGCTGTCTCCCCCAAGACAATTTTTCTGCCCGCCATTTTTTCGAGATGGTTGGGGCCGGATGTGGACCGAGCTACCCACTTCCCTATCCACACCCCATGCCAACCCCTTGTTCCTGCTCACTTCCGCAAAAAACTTTGCACCCACTTATCCACGCCCCTTCGCACCTCCCCCATAATCCCTCCCATCGCTCTTGCGGGAACCGGCTGCGCACCGGGCAACGGTTAGGGCGGCGGTGACCTCCCCCCATTGGTTCGGCGCCAATGGACCCGAGGGCATCCGACAGGCCGGCGTCCTGCGGCGGGCCTTCCATGGCCAAGGGAAGAGAACCCGTTAACTAAACGAGCGCCCGAACGGCCGCCCGTCCTCCCGACCTCTTAGAGGTCTGTTCTTTGACAATGGCCAGACGGATGAGAATCCGGGCGTGGCAATGATGAAGTACGACCTCCGTCAGACGTCTGGCCATCCGGGGCCCCCGCCAGCGACGAGCGAAGCGAGGGAGCTTAAAGGCGGGGCAAGGAATCCCCAGGGCCGAAAGGCAGCGTGGCGATGAACAAGTATGCGGCGACGTGCCTTCTCCCCTTGTGGGAGAAGGTGTCGAGGCGAAGCCGAGACGGATGAGGGGTGCTCCAGCCGGACGATACCCCTCATCCGCCTTCACTTCGTTCAGGCACCTTCTCCCACAAGGGGAGAAGGGAGGGCGATCCACACCCACCACTACGTCATCCCGGAAGCGAGCCGAGCGAAGCGATGGCGATGCTGTCCGGGATCCATTCCGTGACTTTTGCCCAGTATTCTGGGCGGCAGCGTGCAGGCGATGCAGAAGGCCCCGCAAGGATCATTTCCGGAGCCGCCGCGAAGGCTTGCACTCACCTCAAGCGGTTTCCCATCAGACGATCCGGCTTTCGGTCGCCGGGTCGAAGAAAACGGCCTTGGCAAGGTTGAAGGCCAGCGGCGTATCCGTACCGGCCCGGATCGTGGCATCCGCACGCAGGCGCGCCACCACGCCCTTGCCGCCCAAATTGGTCACGGCAAAGGTATCGGAGCCGGCCGGCTCGACGACCTCGATATGGCAATCGGCGGTTGCGATGTTGGTGGCGTTGCGCTCCGCTCCCTCCGGATCGGTCAGCGCTTCCGGGCGAACCCCGAACACCACCGGCTTGCCCTTGAATGCGTTGAGCCCGCTTGGTGCATTCGCCAGAGACAGCACGATCGGCGTGCGCGCCTCACGCTCGAGCACGATGCTGAGGTCGCGGCCATTGCTGTCGATGGTGCCGGGGATCAGGTTCATCGCCGGCGATCCCATGAAGTCGGCGACGAACAGATTGGCCGGGTTGTTGTAGATTTCAGCCGGCGTGCCGAATTGCTGAACTTCGCCGTCGCGCATCACGGCGATCTTGGATGCCAGCGTCATCGCCTCGATCTGGTCATGCGTGACATATACGATGGTCGTTCCCGTCGTGGCGTGCAGGCGCTTGATCTCGATGCGCATGTCGACGCGCAGCTTGGCGTCGAGGTTCGAAAGCGGCTCGTCGAACAGGAACAGCTTGGGATCGCGCACCAGCGCCCGGCCCATGGCGACGCGCTGGCGCTGGCCGCCGGACAATTGCGAAGGCTTGCGCTGCAACAGATGTTCGATCTGCAAGGTCTTCGCCACCTTGGCGACGGCTACCTCGCGCTCCGCTGCCGGAACGCCGCGCATCTCCATGCCGAAGGCGATGTTTCCGGCAACCGTCATGTTCGGGTAAAGCGCATAGCTCTGGAACACCATGGCGATGTCGCGCTTGGACGGGTGAAGATCGTTGATGGCCTTGCCATCGACACGGATCTGGCCCGAGGTCACCGTTTCAAGGCCGGCAATGGTGTTGAGAAGGGTAGACTTGCCGCAACCCGAAGGCCCGACCAGCACGAGGAAGCCGCCTTTTTCGAGCTCGAGGTCGATGCCCTTGAGGATTTCCACTTGGCCGAAGCGTTTCCTCAGGCCGTCGATTTCCAGAAATGCCATGGCAGTTGTCCTCCCCGGCGGCGGCGTCTCTCGTCTTCGCGCCATTGCACCAGCCAACGAACCATAGAACCTTACGTCATCCCAACGCAATGTCTTTTCAATCGGTTTAAATGCTTTGCGACTAAAGAACGATGGGAGAGGGGACGCGGCAAGCGAGGGGAATTTCGGCGAACTCACCCGCCGAAGCTGCGGGTGGTGCCCGCGAGCCCCGTCAAGGGCTCATTTCTTCAGCGAATTCAGGAGTTTGGATGGTGGGCGTACCAAGGATCGAACTTGGGACCCCTACGATGTCAACGTAGTGCTCTCCCGCTGAGCTATACGCCCATCCGAAGCCGCGCATACACCACTTTTGCCCCGGTACGTCAATAGCGGGAAACGAAAAGATCAGGCGGCCTGAAGCATCTTTTCGACCTCGTTGACGAGATCACGCAGATGGAATGGCTTGGAAAGAACCTTGGCGTCCTTCGGAGCCTTGGAATCGGGGTTGAGCGCGACGGCTGCGAAACCGGTGATGAACATCACCTTGAGGTCCGGATCGATTTCGGTTGCCCGACGGGCCAGTTCGATGCCGTCCATCTCGGGCATGACGATATCCGTCAGCAGCAGGGAGAAGGGCTCTTCGCGCAGCCGCTCATAGGCGCTTGCGCCATTGTCGAAATCGCTGACCTGGTAGCCGGCGCGTTCCAGCGCCTTGACCAGGAAACGGCGCATGTCGTCGTCGTCTTCCGCAAGAAGAATGCGTGCCATCGTGTTCCGTCCGAATCACCCGCCCGGACCGCCCCCGGCTGGCCCGTTAACCATCCTCTATATGAAGGCGGGCCGGTAAAGATCAAGTGAACGTTCATGTGAAAGACCGTGCACAAGGGCACCGGCTAGACCGCCGAGTTGCTGGACACATCGCATTCAAGATGGCAGTTTTTGACGATGATGTGTTTCCGCTTACGGGCCAAACCCCTTTGACCACACCTGCTGAGGATTTTTCGGTCGTCCGGCCCTTCGAGATCCGCGCGGGGGCGGAGCAGCGCGTGCCGTTCATTTTCAGCTCACCGCATAGCGGCCGGTATTATCCCGAGCGCTTCCTGGCGATGGCGCGGCTGGACCGCAATGCGATCCGCCGTTCCGAGGATTGCTATGTTGACGAGCTGTTCGGCGGTGCGATCATGCTCGGCGCGCCGATGCTGGCGGCGAACTTTCCACGTGCCTATCTCGACGTAAATCGGGAGCCGTGGGAACTCGATCCGCGCATGTTTGCCGAGCCGGTGCCGCCTTACTGCAATATCCGTTCGGCGCGGGTGGCGGGCGGTCTGGGCACCGTGCCGAAGCTGGTGGGCGAGGGGCTCGACATCTATTCCGGTCGCCTGCCGCTGGCCGAGGCGATTGCGCGAATCGAGATTGTCTACAAGCCTTTCCACGAGGCCTTGAAGAGGCTGCTTTCGCGAACCCATGCCGCATTCGGCTTCGCGATTCTTATCGACTGCCACTCCATGCCGGCCAGCATACGAATAGGCGAAAATGGATTCAGGCCGGATTTCATCGTCGGCGACCGCTTCGGCACCTCGGCATCGGCAGCCTTGACCGAGACCGCCATCAATCTGTTGTCGGCGATGGGCTATACCGTCGCCCACAACAAGCCGTACGCCGGTGGCTTCATAACCGAGCATTACGGGCGGCCGGTGCGTCATCTGCATGCGCTTCAGATCGAAGTGAACCGTGGTCTCTACATGCACGAAAAGACATTGCAGAAGACGTCTGGATTTGACGCGCTTGCACGAGACATGGCCTTGTTTTGCGCGGACCTGATGGCGATCCCCGACTATCATTTCCTCGACCATCCTCTGGCCGCCGAATAGCCTGCCCGGGATAAAAAAGGACCGCATCGCTTGCACGACGCGGTCTTGAGTCTAGGGAGGAAACGCCCAAGGAGGGCATGGACAGGAAACCCTGTCCGAAGACGAGCCTATTGTGCGCTGCACAAATGTCAAGCGATCACGGTTAACCGGGCAGGGTAGAAATTGCCGCGGTTCTTCGGCGCGTGACATTCCAGCCACGATCTTGATATGACAGAGGCCGATACCGACGGTTTGCGTTGGCGCCCTTTTTGGAGACAGCTTTGGATATCTCAACCGACTTCATTCGGCAGATCGCCCATGTTGCGGCAGCAGAGACCTTGCCGCGTTTCCGCAGCCAAGGTGCGGTGGACAACAAGCTGGCGGGTGGCTTTGACCCGGTTACCGAAGCGGATCAGGAAGCGGAACGGGTTATCCGGAAACTCATCAACACACAATTTCCCGACCATGGCATCCTGGGCGAAGAGCACGGCAGCGAGAACCTATCGAGCCGGTATGTGTGGATCATCGACCCGATAGACGGAACTCGTGCCTTCATCTCGGGCGTGCCAGTGTGGGGAACGCTGGTCGGCTTGACCGTCGATGGCGACGCAGTTGCCGGACTGATGTCGCAACCCTTTACCGGTGAACTTTACTACGCCAACGCCTCCGGATCGCACTATGAGGGGCCTGGCGGACCGCGCAAACTTGCGACGCGAAAGACCACGAAGCTTTCCGATGCGATCCTGTTCACCACGACGCCGTCGCTTTTCCAGGGGCAGATGCGTTCCTACTACGACGAGCTCGAACGAAAGGTTCGGTTAGCCCGTTACGGTACCGATTGCTACGCCTTCGCCATGCTGGCTGCGGGCAATGTCGACGTCGTTGCCGATCCGGGCTTGAAACCATACGACATCGTGGCATTGATCCCGATCATCGAGAAAGCGGGCGGGGTCATCACCACCTTTGACGGCAAGCCCGCCGAACAAGGGGGTGACATCCTTGCAGCGGCGACGCCGGAGCTCCACGCGGCGGCTATGGCTGCGCTCAGGGGCTGATTGTTCAGCTAAGAGGCGCTGCCGTCAGTCCCCGGAATGAAGGCATGGAACGCTGCGAGCGTCTGCTCGCGATAGAGATCTGCCTCCTGGAGCAGTTCGTGGCGCGCGCCGTCAATGGTCAGGAGCGAACTCAGCCTAAGATGTCTTGCATAAGAGGCAACTGCCTTGGTTGAAACGACGGTGTCTGCACCTGCTGCAATGATCAACGTCGGTATGCGGATGTTGGCCATGAACTCCTGGTCGCTGACGGCGATTGCCGCCGAACTTGCCGCGCGTAGCCAGCGGATGGTCGGGCCGCCAAGAGCAAGTTGCGGGTGTGCTTCATAGATCGACGTGTTGCGCCGATATCGCGCTGCATCCGACGTCAGATTGTTGGTTTCGAAAGGCGCCGATTGTTTGGGGCGCGGGCCCCATGCCGCATACAGCCGGCCGAGGCCGAACAGGCTGAGGATCGTGGTGACGAGCCGGATTCTTGCCATTGAAACGCGTTGTCCGGGAATGCCGAGAAATGGCGTCAACAACACCATGCGCTGGACCCGGTTGACCATCGAAGATGCCGTAAGAAGCGCTACCAGCGCACCTGTTGAGTGGGCAAGGATGTAGTAGGGGCCTCGGCAATCGGGCAGTACGACTTCTTCAAAGAATTGTTCCAGGTCCGAGGCGTAGTCGCGGAAGCTCTTGACGTAGCCGCGTTGCGGATTGCGCAGTAGCCGGTCTGACCCGCCTTGCCCGCGCCAATCAAAGGTTGCGACCCCAAATCCCTTTGCAGACAGATCGGTGATCGTTTCGAAGTACTTTTCTATGCACTCGTTTCTGCCCTGCAAAAGCACGACGGTGCCATTGTCCGGGCGGCTGGCCGGTGCGAAGCGCGCGTAGCGAATTTTTCGACCGTCATGCGCGGTCAGGAAACCTGCCGTTGCGTTGTCGGGGAATGGATTGTCGGGCGTATGGAAGAAAAGGTCCGTCATTCGGCGCTTTGGCCCGTCTCTTTAGGAGCGTCGTAAGGGTTTCGGTCCGGCTGGCGAGGCATCAGCACGGTGATAGAAAGCAAATGCGTGAATTGCAAAGGATTTCCAGTGTAAGGCCGGAAGCTGCCCGAAGGCGCGCTCCCGGCCTTGTCGATCCGGGAGGAAGGGACGTTACACCCGGTTCGGCACGGTGCGGCTGATCTGATCCGCTCTTCCGTTGTCCTCAGGAGTAGCGATGTGAGGCTGAACAAGCTTTGAGCGACCGGTTCATCGTGCGTTCATCGCATCACCATGCCAGCCTTGAAAAAGAGCCTTGAAACCGTTGGGTGGCGCACCCAAATGATCCTTGCGGTCGCCGATGTCGGGACCGCTGGTTCAGGAAACGCCGTTAGGGTTTCTGGTCGGACCACAACGCAAACATTGTTGCTCGACAGGAGAACACACCATGCGTCATGTTGATTTTTCCCCTCTTTATCGTTCGACCGTGGGCTTTGATCGCCTCTTCACCATGCTGGATTCGCTTGCCCAGCCTGAAGGTGCGCAGACCTATCCACCCTACAATATCGAAAAGACCGGTGACGACGCCTATCGCATTTCCATGGCGGTGGCCGGCTTCTCGGATGACGAGATTTCGATCGAAGCGCACCGCAATGTGCTGACGGTCAAGGGTGAGCGCAAGGAAGGCACTGAGGGCGAGGGCTCCGAGCTGCTTTACCGCGGTATTGCCTCGCGCTCGTTCGAGCGCCGGTTCCAGCTTGCCGACCACGTCGATGTTCTCGGCGCCGAGTTGAAAAACGGTCTTCTGTTCGTCGACCTCAAGCGGAACATTCCCGAGGAGTTGAAGCCGCGCAAGATTGCGATCACTTCGGCTCCGGCCAAGGCCAAGCAGATCGAAGCAAAGGCTGCTGCACACTAAAAATTCTCTCATCCTCCCGAGAGAAGGGCGGCGTCGCGAGGCGCCGCCTTTTGTTTCTCCGGACGTGTTAAGTGCCAATTGCCCCGGCAAAGCGGTCGACCTCGTCGACCGTTGTCGCGAAGCTGGTGACGAAACGGTAGAGCGCCTCGTCTTCGCCGATTTGTCCGGAAAAACCAGCCGGCGAATGCCAATCGTAGAATGCCGCACCTGATCCCTGCAGCCTCTTGGCGTCATCCCTCTTAATAATGGCAAACACTTCATTCGCTTCAGGCGCCCAGGCAAGCCGCCCGACTTTTGAAGCCTTGATAGCGTTGGCCAGTCGAGACGCCATCGCGTTTGAATGCTTGGCGGTATCCAGCCAAAGATCGTTTTGGAAGTAGGCGTCGAACTGTGCTGCGATAAAACGCGACTTTGAGAAAAGCTGCGCGGCTCGCTTGCGCAGGAATGCAAGCTCCTTGGCTCTGTCCAAGTCGAACAGGACAACCGCCTCGGCGCACCAGCAACCGTTCTTGGTGCCACCGAAGGACACGATATCGACGCCGCGTTTCCAGGTCATTTCCGCTGGTGTCGTGTCGAGTGACACCAGCGCATTGGCAAAGCGAGCGCCGTCGAGGTGCAAGGGAACCGAGTGTCGTTTTGCAATCGCGGAAATAGCTTCTATGGCGCCGAGTCCGTAGACAGTTCCTGCTTCAGTGGATTGCGTTATGGAGACCGCCATAGGCCGTCCTGCATGCACGAATTCCGGTGTCAGGCGGCCAAGCGCTTTTTCCAGATTTGCTGGATCAATCCTGCCGAGCGGACCGTCCACAGCATGGAGACGTGCACCACCAGAAAAGTATTCCGGTGCGCCGCATTCGTCTTCAATGACGTGCGATTCGCGATGGCAAAAAGAGATGCCCCCAGGCTTGTTGTAGGCCGTCAGCGCGAGTGAATTGGCCGCGGTGCCCGTAGCCACGAAGAAGACGGCCACTTCCCGCTCGAAGATTTCATTGAAGCGCTGATAGACCGCCCTGTCCAATGTGCCGTCGCCATAGGCGGTGGAGAATCCGCCCGCATTGGCTGACAAATTAGCTGCGATAGCGGGATGGGCGCCGGCCCAATTGTCGGAAGCGAAGAACATTTGTCGGTCCATGACTGTCAGGAAAATCGCCGCGAGATTGAGCAACTTCTTCGAATTCGTGCAAGTGCCAGCTTATGCTGCTCCTATGAAGCCAGCATTTTCTCGCCCCAGATGCGTATTCGAAAATTGCTGTGGTGCGACCATCTGCGTAATTTTCTATCGTCTCTCGGCGGCATTTTTTACGAAACGGTCTTGTGCGGTTTCCGGAATTCTGTCATAGGAAATTTAGGACAGTAATGCTGTCTTATTTATTTGCGCAAGGCTAGGCGGATTGGCGTATGGTGAGAAGCCACTCCGGCTGCTGCCGCCAGCGGTATTCCATACGGGCCACAGAGTTCGGCCAGGTTTTCGCAAGACGGGCTGCAAACTGAAAGATTGGGGGCACGCAGCTTCCCAACAGGACCGGGCGCCTCTCCGGCGCTGAATGGAGGAAGACGACGATGACGTACGTGAAGCCTTCTGTGACGACGGATGTTGAGCCGGCCGCGCAGATCAAGGCCAGCGGCGTCAAACGTACGACTCCCGGCGGCGGCCTGCCGAATGCGCAGGGTCTTTACGATCCTCGCAACGAACATGATGCCTGCGGAGTTGGCTTTATTGCCCACATGAAGGGTGTGAAGTCGCACCAGATCGTCCAAGACGGGCTGTTGATGCTCGACAACCTGACGCATCGAGGTGCCGTAGGGGCCGATCCCTTGGTGGGTGATGGCGCCGGTGTGCTGGTTCAGATTCCCGACCGCTTCTTTCGTGGAGAGATGGCCAAGCAAGGTGTCGATCTGCCGCCTGTCGGCCAGTATGGCGTCGGCCATTGGTTCATGCCGCAGGACAGCGCTCTGCGCTTGCATATCGACGAGATAATTGCCGAGTCCGCCCAGTCCGAAGGATTGCCCCTCCTTGGCTTCCGGGATGTGCCCGTCGATAACTCCTCGTTGTCCAGGGCACCGGAAATTCTGGAGGCCGAACCTTTCCATCGTCAGGTCTTCATCGGTCGCACGCCCGATATCGATGACGACGAAGAATACGAGGCCCGGCTCTATCTGCTTCGCAAGGTTATTTCCGGACGAATCTATGCGGAGAACCACAACAGGGACACGGGAGCCTACTGCGTGTCGCTCTCGGCGCGCACGATTGTCTACAAGGGCATGTTCCTCGCCAACCAGGTCGGTCCTTACTACAAGGATCTCAACGATCCGCGCTTCGAAACAGCGCTGATCCTCGTCCATCAGCGCTTCTCGACCAACACATTTCCGTCGTGGAAGTTGGCGCACCCCTATCGCATGGTCGCGCACAATGGCGAGATCAACACGGTTCGCGGCAATAACAACTGGATGGCTGCCCGGCAGGCCTCGGTCGACAGCGAACTGTTCGGAAACAACATCTCGAAGCTGTGGCCGATTTCCTATGAAGGCCAATCGGATACGGCGTGCTTCGACAACGCGCTCGAGTTCCTGTTCCAGGGCGGTTACAGCCTTGCTCATTCGATGATGATGCTGATCCCGGAGGCTTGGGCCGGCAACAAGCTCATGGATGACGACCGCAAGGCTTTCTACGAATACCACGCCGCCCTGATGGAGCCGTGGGACGGACCAGCAGCCGTGGTCTTTACGGACGGGCGCCAGATCGGAGCCACGCTGGACCGAAATGGACTGCGCCCGGCGCGCTACATGGTTACCGATGATGATCGCGTCATTCTGGCCTCTGAGGCCGGGGTATTGCCGGTGCCGGAGGACAAGATCGTCACCAAGTGGCGGCTGCAGCCGGGACGGATGCTCCTGATCGACCTGGTCAAGGGCCGCATCATTTCCGACGAGGAGATCAAGTCGGAAATCGCGACGAAGCATCCCTACAAGAAGTGGCTCGCCAACACGCAGCTCATTCTGGAAGACCTCAATCCGGTCGAGCCGCGTGCATTGCGCAAGGACGTTTCGTTGCTCGACCGCCAGCAGGCGTTCGGCTACACGCAGGAAGATCTCAAGCTTCTGATGTCGCCAATGGCGACGACCGGCCAGGAAGCGGTCGGTTCGATGGGCACCGATACGCCGATTGCAGCGATGTCGGACAAGCCGAAGCTGCTCTACAATTATTTCAAGCAGAACTTCGCGCAGGTCACCAATCCACCGATCGACCCCATCCGCGAAGAGCTGGTGATGAGCCTCGTCTCCTTCATCGGACCGCGGCCGAATATCTTCGATCTGATCGGCTCGTCCCGGCGCAAGCGGCTAGAGGTGCGCCAGCCGATCCTGACCAATGCGGATCTTGAGAAGATACGTTCCATTGGTCATACCGAAGAGCGCTTCGATACCAAGACGATCGACATTACCTATGCCGCAACCGAAGGCGCTGCGGGCATGTCTGCTGCTATCGAGCGGTTGTGTGAGCGCGCGGAAGCGGCAGTGGCCGGCGGCTACAACATCATCATACTGTCCGACCGCCAGATCGGCCCGGATCGCATCGACATTCCGACGCTTCTGGCGACGGCGGCGGTTCATCATCACTTGATCCGCAAGGGTCTGCGTACATCTGTCGGGCTGGTTGTCGAATCCGGCGAGCCACGCGAGATTCATCACTTCTGCTGTCTAGCAGGTTACGGCGCGGAAGCGATCAACCCCTACCTCGCTTTCGATACCTTGACCGACATGCACACGAATGGCGCGTTTCCGCCCGAGGTGGACGCACACGAACTGGTGACCCGTTATATCAAGTCGATCGGCAAGGGCATTCTCAAGGTGATGTCCAAGATGGGCATCTCAACCTACCAGTCCTATTGCGGTGCGCAGATATTCGATGCCATCGGGCTGAAGACCGATTTCGTGGACAAGTACTTCACCGGCACTGCTACGCTGATCGAGGGCGTCGGGCTCGAACAGATTTCGGCAGAGACGGTAGCGAGGCATCAGGCCGCGTTCGGCGACGATCCGGTATTGCGAAACTCGCTCGATGTTGGAGGCGAGTATATGTACCGCATGCGTGGCGAGGCTCATGCCTGGACGCCTGATGCGGTCGCAACGCTGCAGCATGCTGTTCGGCAAGGCTCTTGGGAAACCTTCAAGGCTTTCTCGGAGCAGGTGAACGACGCGGTGGCGAATGCCCACTCGATACGTGGCTTGTTCAGGATAAGGACCGCCGAAGAGGTGGGCCGCAAGAAGGTACGGCTGGACCAGGTGATGCCGGCTGCCGATATCGTCAAGCGCTTCTCGACCGGCGCCATGTCGTTCGGTTCGATCTCCAGAGAGGCCCACACGACGCTTGCCGTTGCCATGAACAAGATTGGCGGCAAGTCGAATACAGGCGAGGGTGGTGAAGAACCGGACCGCTACCTGCCGCTGCCCGGCGGCGGCAAGAACCCGGAGCGTTCGGCGATCAAGCAGGTTGCGTCGGGTCGTTTTGGCGTAACGACCGAATATCTCGTCAATTCCGACATGATGCAGATCAAGGTCGCACAGGGAGCCAAGCCCGGCGAAGGCGGGCAGTTGCCCGGCCACAAGGTCGACGCAACCATCGCCAAGACCCGGCACTCGACGCAGGGCGTTGGCCTTATCTCGCCACCGCCGCACCACGACATCTACTCGATCGAGGATCTGGCGCAGCTCATTTATGACCTGAAGAACGTCAACCCGGCAGCGGATGTGTCGGTCAAGCTGGTTTCGGAAGTAGGCGTCGGCACTGTCGCCGCTGGCGTGGCCAAGGCGCGTGCCGATCACATAACCATCTCAGGTTACGATGGTGGCACCGGTGCTTCTCCGCTGACCTCGTTGAAGCATGCGGGCAGCCCTTGGGAAGTTGGGCTTGCTGAGACGCATCAGACGCTTGTGCTCAACGGCTTGCGTTCCCGCGTGGCGTTGCAGGTCGATGGCGGTCTGCGGACCGGGCGCGATGTCATCATAGGCGCGCTGCTTGGTGCTGATGAGTTCGGTTTTGCGACCGCGCCGTTGGTTGCCGCGGGCTGTGTGATGATGCGCAAGTGCCACCTGAACACCTGCCCGACCGGCATTGCAACGCAAGACCCGGTTTTGCGCAAGCGCTTCAAGGGCGCGCCGGAGCACATCATCAACTATTTCTTCTATGTTGCCGAAGAAGTGCGCGAACTGCTCGCGGAGATGGGCTTCACTCATCTCGATGAGATCATCGGCGACACCGATCTTTTGGAGAAGCGGGCGCTGGTCGAGCACTGGAAGGCCAAGGGCCTCGATTTCTCCAGGATGTTCCACAAGCCGGAAGCTCCCCAGCATAAGACCCATTGGACCGAACGGCAGAAGCATCCGATCGACGACGTGCTCGATCGCAAGATGATCGAGTTGGCGAAGCCTGCGCTCGAAGCGAAGCAGGCCGTGACCATTGAACTGCCTATCCGCAACGTGGACCGCTCCGCGGGTGCGATGCTCTCGGGCGAAGTTGCGAAGCGGTTCCGGCACAAGGGCCTGCGCGAGGACACGATCTCGGTCAAGCTGACTGGGACAGCCGGTCAGTCCTTCGCTGCGTTCCTGACGCGTGGCGTTTCGTTTGAACTGATTGGCGCCGGCAACGATTATGTCGGCAAGGGTCTATCGGGTGGACGCATCGTTATCAGGCCGCCGGATGAAGCCAAGATCGTGGCGGAAGACTCCATCATCGTCGGCAATACCGTGCTCTACGGCGCAATCGAGGGCGAGGCCTATCTGCGTGGCGTCGCTGGCGAGCGCTTTGCCGTGCGCAATTCGGGGGCTATCGCAGTCGTCGAGGGCGTTGGCGATCATGGGTGCGAATATATGACCGGAGGCGTCGTCGTCGTCATCGGCAAGACGGGCCGCAACTTCGCGGCCGGCATGTCGGGTGGTGTCGCCTATGTGCTCGATGAAGCGGGCGACTTTGCCCACCGCTGCAACATGGCGATGGTCGAGCTCGAACCGGTGCCGGAAGAAGACGACATACTCGAGAAGCTGCATCACCATGGCGGCGACATCGATCACAAGGGGCGCGTCGACGTATCGGGCGACATGACCAGCCACGATGAAGAGCGGCTCTACCAGTTGATCTCGAACCATGTGCACTACACCGGTTCGAAGAGAGGACGCGAAATCCTCGACAACTGGGCTGTCTATCGGCCAAAATTCCGCAAGGTCATGCCGGTCGAATACAGGCGTGCATTGCTTGAGATGGAGCGCGCTCGTATGAGCGTGGCGGCGGAATGATGGCGATAGCAGACGTCATTCTTGCGCGACGAAAACCGATTGGACACAAACCGGAAGCGCGTTCGCGCTAACCGGTAAGCTGAGAGGCTTCATTGCGCCGGGATAACCCGGCAATCCGATCCGTACGCACGACCGACCGCCGAAGGCGAGGTCGAACGAAAGTCCAAGGACATACGCATGGGCAAGGTAACAGGTTTTCTGGAAATTGACCGGCAGGTGCACAAGTACCAGCCGGCCTCCGACCGCATCAGGCATTTTCGTGAATTCACGCTGCCGTTGTCGGACAGCGAGGTGGAGAAGCAGGCGGCACGTTGCATGGATTGCGGCGTTCCGTTCTGCCATGGCCCGACGGGCTGCCCGGTGCACAACCAGATCCCGGACTGGAACGATCTCGTCTATAATGGTGACTGGGAAACGGCGATCCGTAACCTGCATTCCACCAACAATTTCCCGGAGTTTACAGGTCGCATTTGCCCCGCACCTTGCGAGGAAGCGTGCACGCTGAACCTTGAGGACATTCCCGTCGCCATCAAGACAGTGGAACAGGCGCTTGCCGACAAGGCTTACGAGACCGGTTTCATCCGACCGTATCCGCCACAGACCAAGACCGGCAAGCGTGTCGCGATCATTGGGTCAGGCCCTGCCGGTATGGCAGCAGCCCAGCAGCTTGGCCGCGCCGGCCACGAAGTCCACGTCTATGAACGCGAAAGCCGCCCAGGCGGCCTGATGCGCTACGGCATTCCTGATTTCAAGATCGAGAAGCACTTCATCGATCGCCGTATCGAACAGATGCAGGGCGAAGGCGTCACGTTCTTCTGCGGCGTGAATGTCGGCGTCGATAAGCCGGTGACCGATCTTATCTCCACATACGATGCCGTGCTTTACTGCGGCGGTTCGGAAACGCCACGCCCGGCGGGCATCCCCGGAGATGACCTTGAAGGTGTGCATGACGCAATGCCTTATCTGGTTCAGCAGAACCGGCGTGTTGGCGGCGAAGACATCCAGTCGGTCGCGTGGCGATCCCAGCCGATCTTGGCCAACGGCCAGCATGTCGTCGTAGTCGGCGGCGGCGATACGGCCTCCGACTGTGTCGGCACGGCATTTCGCCAAGGGGCGGTGCGGGTCACGCAACTCGACATACGGCCTCAGCCGCCGGAGAAGGAAGACAAGCTAGCGGTCTGGCCTTATTGGGCGACCAAGATGCGCACCTCGTCTTCTCAAGCCGAAGGCGCGGAGCGCGAATTCCAGGTGGCAACGCTTGAGTTCATCGGAGAGGAAGGGCAGTTGACCGGCGTCCGGTGCTGCGAGGTGGATGACAAGCGCAAGCCGATTGCCGGCACCGAATTCGTCATCAGGGCGGATCTCGCTTTCATAGCCATCGGCTTTGCGGGACCGTTCGCCGATAGCGTCCTGGCGGAATTGGGTGACGGGATCAACACGGTCGTCGACGTTCGTCGTTCCAAGAATATTGCCGCCAACGATCGCAACTATCGCACCAATGTCGACAAGCTTTTTGCCGCGGGCGATGCACGCCGCGGTCAATCGCTTGTTGTGTGGGCAATCCGCGAAGGTCGTCAGGCAGCGCACGCCATCGACGAGGCACTGATGGGATCGACCGTCCTTCCGCGTTGATGCTTGTCGCTAGCGGGTGCTTAGCGCACGATGGCGGTGGTCTTGTCGCCGCCATCCTTTGCCGCCTCGGGCGCCTTCTTCTGTGGCCAGGAAAAGTCGTCTGCTCGGCCCGGAGACGCCGGCTTCTCGTCGCGCGCGCCAACGATCCTGCTGGCGCCGGCAGGGCTTGTATTGGCTGGCGCGGCCCCCAAGAGATCGGTACCTCCGTCAAGGGCCGGGTCGTTGAGCAGCATCGGTGGCGTCCGGTCGATGTTGACCGGAACGGTTGCTTCGGCAGGGCTCTCCACTGACAGACCCATTGGCGTCAACGCAGGCGCAGTTGCGACCGGCGAGGTAAGGCCGAGGATCTTCAGCAAGGGCTTTTCCGTGTAGAAGGCCAGCTTCCGCTTTCCAGCTCGTGTGAAGTTGATGCCGTCGTCGGCGCGCAAGGTTACAGGCTGACCGTTGATGTCCGGCCCCCTTGTGATGAAAGCGCCGTTCTCGTCGACAAATCCATCCCATATGTCGACGAACTCGCCGCTGCTTTGCTCGGCCGAAGCACGGTAGATTTCGTTGAATGCCAGCATGTCGGACGTCATCTTACCTGAGCGAAACGCCGGCATGCCGACCCAGAGGAATGGCACTTTCGCGCTCGAAACATGCTTGCCGAAAGCCAGCGTCCGATTTTCGTATTCCTTGGTCCATGCTTCCGAGCGAGGTGGCTCACGCACCTCGCCGATTTGCATCTGTTGGCGGTCGTTCGAACCCATCATGACGACCACCGCAGCGGGCTTTTCAACCTCAAGCAGGCCACTGATCTCTGCCGGCCAGTTGTAGAAGTCGTCGCGCACGAAGCCCGACGAACCTTTGCTGCGGTCGACCACTTTGACGGATGCATTTTCGGCAAACACCGTGTCGAGGTCTTTTGCCAGGCTGCCGGCCATAAAGTCACCCACCACCAGGATCGTGCGTGCATCCGGAGCCTTTTCAACCACGGGCTTTGGCGGCTCTGCGGGAGCAGTGCGGACCGTCGATTTCCGTGTTTGCGTCCGGGCTTTTGGTGGCTGTGTCGGAATAGCTTCAGGCGGTGCGACGCGCTCGCTTTTGCGTGGCCTGAACAGGTTGCGCAACGACCATGAACGGTATTGCGGCTCCTGCGCCACAGCAGGGGCAATCAGCGCGTAGGTGAATGTGGCGAGAAGTGCCGAGAAAACCACGATCAGGATCGGTTTGCGGAACTGGATATCCCGGATGCGCAACCCCGAAACCAAATCGACCTCTCTACCAGCTTGGCAACGCTACCTTTGGCGCAGCGATTTAAGCACTTCCATGCTCGGATGGCCGTCCTGGGTCAAGCCCGCCTGAGCCTGAAAGGCCATGATGGCAGCCTTGGACCCTTCGCCGATCTTGCCGTCGAACTTGCCGCTGTAATAGCCATAGTCGGACAAGCGCTTTTGCAATTCCTGCCGCTCTTCGAAGGAAAGTTTCGTGAACGGCCGGTTCCAATCCTGCACCAGGTTGCCATAGCCGGCAATCTGGTCTGCAAGAAGGCCGACGGCAAAAGCGTACTTGTCGGCGTTGTTGTAGCGCTTGATGACCGAGAAGTTCTTGATCACCAAAAATGCAGGTCCTTCTCGCCCGCCCGGCACCTTCAGCACGGCTTGTTCCAATCCGTTCTTGAACGGTTTGCCGTTGGCGCGGGTAACGCCGAGCGCCTGCCATTTGTCGAGCGACATCGATCCTGCCGGGAATTTGCGGCCCGCTGGAAGCGCCACCTCGTAACCCCACGTCCTGCCGCTCTGCCAGCCGTTCTTGCGCAAAAGGTTCGCTGCGGTGCCGAGCGCATCAGGAATTGAGTTCCAGATGTCGCGCCGGCCATTGCCGTCCACATCGACGGCATAAGCCTGATAGCTCGTCGGGATGAACTGGGTATGACCCATGGCGCCTGCCCACGAGCCGGTGAGATGGCTTTCGTCGATATCGCCGGTCTGGAGGATTTTCAGCGCCGCGATCAGCTGCGTACGTGCGAATTTCGAGCGCTTGCTGTCCGCGTAACCAAGGGTTGCCAGAGAGCGAACCACGTTACGCATGACGTCCTGACGCTCAAGGATCTTGCCGTAGTTCGATTCCATCGACCAGATCGCCAACAACACGTAGCGGTCAACGCCGAAGCGTTGCTCGATCCGGTCCAGCCAAGGCTTCCACTTGCGCGCCATCTCACGGCCGGTGGCGATCGATTCGTCATGGACGCGGTTATCGAAGTAGTCCCATGCGGGCGCGGTGAATTCGGGCTGAAAGCGCGCCTTTTCCAGCACCACGGGATCGATATCGGTGATACCGCGAAAGGCTGCGTCATATACTCGGCCGGATACGCCGCTTTGGACAGCCGTGGCGCGGAAATTCGATACCCATTGGCGGAAACCGGCGTCCGCGAAAGCAGAGCCAGCCGGCACAAGCAAGACGAAGGACAGGCCTGCCACGGTCAATGCGCGCGTAAGGCTTTTTGCGGCGTTGCGAACTGGCATCTTTTCCTCCTTCACTATGTGAGAAAGATCATTGATCGCCGAATTCGGTTAGGAATTAGTTTACCATAGAACCTTGGCGGAACGAAAATGCCCATCGTCGATTAATGGCTGCACATTCTCGCAGGCAAGCGTTCAGCCTTCCTCAATTTCGGCATGACAATGTCGGAACAGAGGTCAGGCCGACAAGAACGGAATGGATAATTGGCAATATGAAAAAAGTACGGAAAGCAGTTTTCCCGGTTGCCGGGCTTGGCACGCGGTTCTTGCCCGCCACGAAGGCCATTCCAAAGGAAATGCTGACTGTCGTCGACAGGCCCGTCATCCAGTACGTCGTGGATGAAGCCCGCGAGGCGGGTGTAGAGCACTTCATTTTCGTGACGGGCCGCAACAAGGCCGTCATCGAAGATCACTTCGACGTTCAGTTCGAGCTTTACGATACTCTTGCGCAACGCGGTAAGGGTGACCAGCTCTCGCGTCTTCAAAAATTGCAGCCGGCCCCCGGCCAGACCAGTTTCACGCGCCAGCAGGTTCCGCTTGGCCTGGGCCACGCTGTGTGGTGCGCGCGAGAATTGGTGGGCGATGAACCGTTTGCATTGCTTTTGCCGGACATGATCATGCAGTCTCAGAAGAGCTGCATGAAGGCGATGGTCGAGCTCTACGAGGAAACGGGCAACAACATCATTGCCGTGCAGGAATGCGATCCGGCCGAGACCCACAAATACGGCATCGTCGGGCGCGGCGAGGAAACGCATACGGGCTTCCGCGTAACCGAAATGGTCGAGAAGCCAAAGCCGGGTACCGCCCCGTCCAACCTCTACATAAACGGGCGCTACATCCTGCAGCCGGAGATTTTCAAGATACTTGAAAGCCAGGAGCGTGGGGCAGGCAACGAAATCCAGCTTACCGACGCGATGTTGAAACTTGGCAGGCAGCAGCCGTTCTACGGCTATAAGTACGATGGGCGGACCTTCGATTGCGGATCGCCGGAAGGCTTTGTCGAGGCAAATGTCGCCTTTGCACTGTGGCGCAGCGACATGAACGAGAACATGTCCGAAGTCATTCGCACGCTGCTGGACGATATGCACCCGCAACGCCAGCGTTCAATCGGCTGAGGTTGCGGTCCGGTCCTCTCAGCGCCTGAGCGTCAGGCCGACATAGATGCTGTTGGTCTTGGCGTCGCGGCCGGGCAGGTTGCTCGAAAGGGTTTCATGCCGGGCGCGCGTGGTAATGCCGGCGTAGCGGTTCAGCCACCACGTCAGCCCGGCTTCGGCGCTGAAGATCAGGTCATGGCCGTCAGAGCCGCTGTAGTTGCGCCAATCCAGGCCAAGAAGTGCCGTCGCCGTAAGGTTGGCTCGAATTTGCCGTTCGGCTGTGAGGCGGCCCGAATAGAGCACCGAACCGCCTTCACCAGCAGTTGTCGTCCCCTCCACGGCGGTTGTGCCTCTCAGGCCGATGGTGGTGCCGCGCTCAGGCGACCACCTCAGATCGGCGTTCACTGTCGCAGCCGAGATTGGGGCAAGGCGATTGTCGTCAAATGATTCCCGCAACCAGCCGGCGGAGAATTCACCGGCCAGCTTTTCGCCAAGGTCGAGTTCTAGGCCCGCGCGCGCGCCCAGCCGGTCTGCCGACCGCTCGAAGCCTGCGGTGTCGATACGCTCGTCGTAGAGGCGCCGTCCCGCCTCGAGCTCCAAAAATGGCGTCAAGGCTGGCGATATTTCATACCCCGTACGAAGTGTGGCCGTGTAAAGGGTTGAGTCGCGTTCCTTCTGGGACAGCAGGCCACCGGTGGAGAGTTCGGCTTCACCGTAGATATTGCGCTCGACAGCGCCTGTCAGGCCGATGCGCGCCTTGCCGACATCCTTCTCAATGCCAAGACTGCCGTCGATGGTCTGTCGTAGTGGCTCTGAGGTGGTGCCGGTGATCACGACCGGAGACGATGCGGATTCGGGAGCTGCTTCGTATCCCAGCTTACCGACTGCTCGCCACTCATTGTCGAGGTCGATGTTGAGATTTGTATCGAGGCGGCCACGCGCGTCTTCAATTTCGTCACCAGACAAGGTCTTTCGAAGAAGCATATAGCCGTCGACATTGGCGGAGTTTGTGCTCCAGTCTGAGGTCGCGTTGAGGCGCAATGCCGTTTCGGAAAGCGTTGCCGGGCGTCCGCCATTGCTTGAGTCAGCATTTGACGTCGAGGTGATGCCTTGCTCCACGGATGGCCGCAAGGTGAACGATCCAACACGGATGCCGATTGGAGCAAACGGATCGGCCTCCCGCTCTCTGGGCGCGGATTCGATTGCGCCAGTGCGCTCGGCGCGAGGATTGAGCCGAAGGTCTTCCTCTGCGTCGATGGTGGTGGCGCGGCTATTGGTGGGCAGATCTTGCGCAGGATCATCATCCTGCGCAGGTAGCGAGGTTTCGTCGGTCGAGGCCTGTTCGGGCTCAGAAGATGTAGCCGCTGGGCGGCGACGCGGCAGCGGAGGCGCGTCGTCGGCGAAAGTGTCGGTGGGTTGTTGTGCCCCAAAGATGCTGCCGGTTGAAAGGCCAGTGTCGGTGTTGTCGGCCACTGCGCCTGCACTCGACGGACGATAGATGGCGGAGGGCGCACCGCCGGCACCGGTCGTCCCCCGAGCCGCCTGGGCCTGCGCCATTTCGCGTGTCTTTGCCTGCTGATCGCTCAGAATCGCAGATTCAGAAACCTCACCCCGGAGTTCCAGGTTCTGCGCCAGCACTGAAATGGTTGACATCGGCAACAGGGCAGTTGCCGCCAAAAGCAGCATGCGGACCGTTCTGGCCCGCTCGGCTGTTCTGGTTCTGGATTGAAGACGCGGCATTACAACCTCGAAAGGCGCCGGCGCGCCATGCTTACCGAACCGTAAATTGGGATGGTTAACGGAGGGTTGAGGCGCTGCTTTTCGCGCACTGGGACAAAGCAAATTGTTGGACAGGTGAAGTTCAACGCGCTAAGCGCATCCGCCATGAGCGCGGGCACCTCCACCAAGAAGACTCAGCCGGATCGTCAGGCGTCGATCGCGTCGGCGCTGAGAACCGTATCTACCAGCCAAGGTGGTCTGGAAGCGCTGGCCAAGGCACTTCAGGACGGACTTGCCTCACCATTTGCCGAAGCTGTCGAGACGATCTCCGGCATTAGCGGTCGTGTCATCGTCACCGGCGTCGGCAAGAGCGGGCATATCGGTTCGAAAATTGCTGCCACTTTGGCTTCGACCGGAACGCCAGCCTTTTTTGTCCACCCATCCGAGGCCAATCATGGCGACCTCGGTATGATTGCTGCCGATGATGCAATCATTGCACTGTCATGGTCGGGCGAAACGGCGGAACTGAAGGGCATTATTGCCTATTCACGTCGCTTCTCCATACCGCTGATTGCCGTTACGGCCGGGCAGAAATCGGCGCTTGCGCGTGAAGCAGACGTCGTGCTGCTTTTGCCGCGCGTCGCCGAAGCTTGTCCGCACGGGCTCGCGCCGACAACTTCCACACTTCTGCAACTGGTCGTTGGCGATGCACTGGCGATTGCGCTTCTGGAGGCGCGGGGCTTCACGCCTGACCATTTCCGGACCTTCCATCCCGGTGGGCAACTCGGCGCCAACCTGACCAAAATCCGCGATATCATGCATACCGGCGACAAGCTGCCGCTGGTTCAGGCCGGCACCGGAATGCGTGATGCCATTCTTGAAATGTCCGGCAAGGGCTTTGGCTGTGTCGCGATTGTGTCGGATGACGGAGCACTGGCCGGTATCATCACTGATGGCGATATCCGGCGTAAGATCGGTGGCGACTTGCTGGCGATGAATGTCGATCAGGTGATGACGACGAAGCCCAAGGCAATCGGTCCGGAAATGCTCGCCGCGAGTGCCCTGCAGATCCTGAATTCGTCGGCTATCACCACGCTGATGGTGGTTGAGAACGAGCGCCCAGTCGGGCTCGTGCATCTCCACGACCTATTGCGTATCGGCGCTGCCTGACCCCGAATTGCTCTGACGTTTACTGTATAGCCTCGACGGTGAGTTCAAGGTCGGCCGCGGTCGCGCCTGTCACACGTACACGCGCGCCAATCGGCAGGTCCGGCCCTGAAACGCGCCACAACGTGTCACCAAGCTGGATACGCCCACGGCCCTCCCTGATCGGCTCCGTTAAAGTGGCAGTGCGGCCGATCATCTGTTCGCCGCGTTGGTTGAGCATCGGTTGGTCGGTGTCGCGGCGATGCGACCAGACGATCTGCTTGCCGACATAGGCGCAGATCAGGGACAATATCAGGAAGACAACGACCTGCGTCTCCCACACCCAGAAGCCGGCGTCCCAGATGAGCAGCGAGACGGCGCCGGTAATCAGCGCCGCTATGCCGATCCACAACAGGAAGACGCCCGGAACCATGATTTCCAGCACCAGCAGGATGAAGCCGATGACCATCCAGTTCCAAGGGCCGAGTTCGTTGAAGATGCGTTCCAGCATGGGCGTTACCTAACCTATCGCTGTCAGCTTTCGGTGGAGCGGACCACGGGCGGCCGGGCGGACTGACGTGACTGCTTGCTACCGTCGCCGCCAAAAACATCCCTGGCAATTTCACCGATTCCGCCAAGCGTGCCGATGAGTGACGAGGCCTCCATTGGCATCAGCACGACCTTCGAGTTACCGGCGGAGCCGATCTTTGCCAGTGCCTCGGTATATTTCTGTGCGACGAAGTAGTTCAGGGCCTGAACGTCGCCCTTGGAAATGGCGTCGGACACGACTTGGGTGGCTCGTGCTTCAGCTTCGGCGGCGCGTTCACGGGCTTCAGCATCTCGAAAAGCTGCTTCCTTGCGGCCTTCAGCTTCGAGAATTTGCGACTGCTTCAGACCTTCCGCCTCGAGGATTTGAGCACGCTTGTTGCGTTCGGCCATCATTTGACGGGCCATCGATTCGACCAGATTTGCCGGCGGGTTGATGTCCTTGATCTCTACGCGCGTTACCTTGATGCCCCATGGGTGTGCTGCCTCATCCACGACGCGGAGCAGGCGCTCGTTGATCGCATCGCGATTGGACAGCAATTCGTCGAGGTCCATCGACCCCATGACCGTGCGGATGTTGGTCATGGTCAAGTTGAGAATAGCGTTTTGCAGGCCTGCAACCTGATAAGCTGCCTGGGGCGCGTTCAGCACTTGATAGAAGGCGACGCCGTCCACGGCCACGATTGCGTTGTCACGCGTGATGATCTCCTGAGTGGGAACATCAAGGACCTGTTCCATCATGTTCATTTTTGCGCCGATGCGATCGACGAATGGAACAATGAGGTTGAGGCCGGGGGTCAGCGTCTTGGTGTAGCGGCCGAAGCGTTCGACGGTGTAGTTAAAGCCTTGCGGAATGGTCTTGATGCCGGTGAACAGCACCAGCAGTACAAGCACGACAAGCACCGGGATAACCACATCGAGACCAGTGAACGCCATTTGCTTCCCCCTCGAACAGTGGGCCAACGGCCCGTGACAGCAGCATCACAGAAACACTTAAGTGCGTTTCCATAACGTTACAATCACGTCATTGATTGAGTTCGTTTGCACGCCTGCCTGTATCGGCGCGCATAAGGGTATCTCAAACCCAGCCGGAGAGTTCGCGTCTCGTCAGCGTCTCGATGACAGCCATGCCCTCGGCGCTGTCGTTCAGGCATGGGATGTGGGAAAACTTTTCGCCACCTGCACCAAGGAATTCGTCACGGACTTCGCGTCCTATCTCATCCAGCGTCTCGATGCAGTCGGAAGAAAAGCCGGGATTGACGACGGCGATGCGTTTCACGCCGTCATGAGCGAGCTTCTCGACAGTCTTGTCGGTGTATGGCTGTAGCCATTCCTGCGCGCCGAAGCGCGACTGGAACGTGGTAATGAGCCTGTCCTCGCTCCACCCCAGCTTTTCGCGCAACAACCGCGTCGTTTCCAGGCAGTGGCGCCGGTACGGGTCGCCTTTGTCCGAGTAAGGTTTCGGGATGCCGTGGTAGGAAGTCAGGATCATCTCCGGCTCGAAATCCAGCGATTCCAGATGTCGAGTGATCGAGGTGGCGAGCGCGTCGATGTAGATCGGTTCGTCATAGTATGGCGGCACACTGCGAACGGCCGGCGCGCGGCGCATTTTCATCAGGGCCCGAAAAAGCTGATCATTGGCGGTTGCCGTGGTGGTAGCCGAGTACTGCGGATAGAGCGGAAAGGTAACGATCCGGTCGCAACCGCGCTCGACCAGCTTGCGCACGACGCTGCCCGTGGAGGGGTTTCCGTAGCGCATGGCCCAGTCGACTGTGACATTCGGCAGATCACGCAGGGCGGCGGCGAGCTTTTCGCCTTGCGAACGCGTGAAAGTGAGCAGGGGGGATTCGTTGCGCTCCCGGTTCCATATTTTCGCGTAGTTTGCCCCGGATTTGCTGGGCCTGAAGGTCAAGACCGGCCCATACAGTATGGGGTACCAGATGAGCTTGTTCAGCTCGATAACGCGCGGATCCGAGAGGAATTCCCTCAAATAACGCCACATAGGCTTGAAATCGGTGCCATCGGGGGTGCCGAGGTTGACCAGCATTACGCCCACCTTGGCAGCCTTGGCCGAGGTAGTCGTCGGAATAGAGGCCTCCAAGGGCTGGGCTCTGGTCCGTTCGGTAAGGGTCATGCAGTCGTTTCTCCACGCGCCGTAAAGGTAGCGATACGGCGCATGGATGCAATGCAGCTTGTGGCCGCACCTTGCTTCAACTTGTCGTCACCAGCCTCGCCGGTGACGACAATCCTGACTCTATCAGTTCGCTGCCGGAATTTGCAACGTGCCGCCGATCGGAAGGTGGCGTGGCCTGTAGGCGGAGTTCGCTTCGGCAATCGCCTTCCATTTGACGCCATCGCCGTAGGCTTTGACCGCGAGGTCCCAGAAGGTGTCGCCGGCGACGATGACATGGCTCGATTCAGCGGCCGGGGCGGCTGCCGCCGGAGCGGTTTCGGTGGTCGTCGAAGCTGCCGGTGCAGGCTCAGGCGTAACAGTCGGCGGCGTGTTTGCAATGTCGCTCGATGCCGACGGCAGGGCCGGTGTCGTGGGCTCGGCGGCTGCCGGTTCAGCCGGCTTTGCAGGTTCCGCTGCAGGGGCGGTTGCTGGCTGACCAGCCGCAACCTCGGTGATGCGGCCTTCAAGCTTGGGGGTGTAGGGTGTGTGTGTGCCGAGGTAGTCGGCGACGACCTGTTCGAGGCCCGGACCGTAGTCGTAGGCGTTCTTGGCGTTGTCGGCAAAAATCTTGTAGCCGTCGCCGCCCTGGCGGACGTAGTTGTTGGAGGCGACAATGTAGTCCTTGGCGAGGTCAATCGGCACCCAGTTGCCATTGTCCATGACCTCTACGGCACTGACCCGGCTTTCCGGAGCCGCCGATTTGTCGAAGGCATATTTCAGGCCGGCGACCTGCGCGAAGCGGCCTGCGCCTTCCTCAAGCTGGCTGACGCCATTCTCAAGCGCTGCGACGATATCCTTGCCGCTGATCTGGAAGGTGGCAATGGTGTTCTGGAAGGGGAGAACGGTCAGCACTTCGCCCATGGTCACCGGACCCTGGTCGATGGAGGCCCGCAAGCCGCCGCCATTGGTGAAGACGATGGTTACGCCCTGATCCTTGACGCGATCGAGAACCGCGTCGGAGACGAGGTTGCCCATCTCGCATTCCCGTGCGCGGCATGCCTCGCGGCTGCCGTCGATAGGCGCGGTGCTTTCTCCGACCAGCTTGGCCTTGAGTTCTTCAATCGGTGCGCCGAGTTCCTTGATGCGGTCGAGGACCGCCTGGTCAGGCGTGATCGACTTGTCGAGGAAGATCGGGTCGCCGGAGGCTTCCTTGACGACGCCATTGTCGTCGAACACCACTTTGAACTCGCCGAGATACTTGGAGTAGGAAGCGGCCTGGGTGACCGGCACCTTGTAGCCCTCGGGGTTGTCGATCATCGTCGGGTAAGGGCCCTCGGCCTTGGCGTCGGTGTTCGACAAAAGCGAATGGGTGTGACCGCCGACCACGACGTCGACGCCGGGAATCCTGGCAATCATTTCCTTGTCGCGCGGATAGCCGACATGGGTCAGTGCGATGATCTTGTTGACGCCTTCGGCCTTCAGTTTCTCGACCTCGGCGGTGATCGTTTTCACGTCGTCTTCGATGGTGATGTTCGGGCCGGGGGAAGCGATCTCCGGTGTTTCCGTCGTGACGGCACCGACGATGCCGATCTTCTGGCCGCCAATTTCAAGAACGACAGAAGGCTTGATGCGGTCACCAACCTTGGCGGCAGCGCTTGCCTTGACGTTGGCGCTCAGCACCGGAAACTGGATGACGTCGAGGAACGGAGCGAGCGCGTCTTCGCCGTCGTCGAATTCATGGTTGCCGACAGTCATGGCATCGAATTTCATCTGGTTGAGAAATTCGGCCTCTGCCTTGCCCTTGTAGGTCGTGTAGAACAGCGAGCCTTGGAAGTTGTCGCCGCCATTGAGCAGAAGCACATTCTGGCCTTCCAGCTTCTTGCGCTCCTGGGCGATGGCAGTGACGAGGCGTGCCGCGCCGCCGATACACTCGCCCTTGGTTTCCTCTTCCGCCGAGCAGGTGGATTCGTATTTGTTGTTCGACTCAATACGGCTGTGCCAGTCGTTTATGTGGAGAATGTTGAGCGTGTAGTCGGCGAAGGAAGCTCCGGCCGAGAGGCCGAGCGTGGATGCCGACAAGGCGGCTATGGCAGCGAGTTTTTTCATGATGCTCTCCCGAATGGACTTGGCCGAAGGCGCTGGGATTCTGATCCTGGCTGCCTAAATTGACCGCAATATAACAGTCGGCACCCGACATGTTCACATTGCAGTTTTTCGGTTGCAAGCGGAATCGATTGGGCGCGTCCGCCGGAAGCGACGTCCATCGGGCAAGCTTAAGCTGTTACTCGGAAAAGGGGTGCCGCGGTTGACCGGCGGGAAGGCGCAACGCCAATCGGGGCGCCCCATGAGGCGCGCCCCTTGAGCGGCGGTATCGTTCAGGCGCGCCGCGTCAAAACGAAATTCTGACCTGCTGCGCTGGTGCAGTTCAACTGGCTGGTCGAAACCAGCAGGCAGTTGAAGCTGATCGGTGACTGGCGGATCAGCGATGTGCCCGTGATCTCGACCGAGGTTGGGCCGGTCAGGGTGTAGGTGCCGTCAGCCAGTTTCTGGCCGGTATCGGTAGCTACGGTCTGGAATGTGCCGCCATTAATCGTTGACAGGCCCGTGCCTTGGGCGTCGATCCATGAACCTTCGACCCCGCTGGGGGCGGCGGCCACAGGTGGCGCCGACGGGCCACTGGTCGTGCAAGCGGCGAGTGCAGCGCTGGCTGCCAGGCCCAAGCCGACTGAAAGAACTTTTTGCGCGATGCTCATGTGTTTTCTCCTCGGTCCGCAACCTTTCAATCGCCCGATTTCCGGGCGATTGCAAGGTGTGCAGGTGAGGTGGAGCCTACGCTATCGGACAAGTATGTTGCGGAACTGCCACGGGTTCTTGTGGTCGATGTCTTCCGGGAACAGACCGGGGCGATTATCGAGCGGCGTCCAATCCGTATAATAGCCCTTCATCTTGCCAAGGTAGGCGGACTGGATGTCGAGGCAGCGCTGGTAGTCCATCTCGTCGGCTTCCACGATACCGGCTTCGGGGTGCTCAAGCGCCCACACCATGCCCGCGAGCACAGCAGACGTGACCTGAAGCCCGGTTGCGTTCTGGTAGGGCGCCAATTTGCGTGCCTCGGAAAGCGAGAGTTGCGAGCCATACCAGTAGGCGTTCTTGTCGTGACCGTAGAGCAGAACCCCCAGTTCATCGACACCGTCGACCAGCTCGTCCTCGTCGAGGACGTGGTGAACGGATTGCGGCTTGCCGGCGGCGCCGAACATTTCATGCATCGACAAGACCGCATCGTTGCAGGGGTGGTAGGCGTAGTGACAGGTCGGACGGTAGTGGACCTTGCCCTTCTTGCCGCGCACGGTGAAGAAGTCGGCGATCGATATCGCTTCGTTGTGGGTGACGAGAAAACCGTATTGCGGACCGGGCGTCGGACACCAACTGCGAACGCGGGTGTTGGCACCCGGTTGTTCGAGAAAAATTCCGGCCTTGCAGCCGCTCTTGTGTTCCCTGGCGTTCTTCGGCATCCATTTTTCGTGGGTGCCCCAGCCGAGTTCCGCGGGCTGCAGGCCCTCCGAGATGAAGCCTTCCACCGACCAGGTGTTCCAGAACACGTCCAGCGGCTTCGGGTTCTTCGCACGTTGCGTATCGCGCTCGGCAATGTGAATGCCCTTGACGCCGGCCTGCTGCATGAGTTCCGCCCAGCCTTCGCGGTCATGCTGGTCAGGCCGGGTGAAGTCCAGGCCAAGATCGGTGGCGAGGTTGATGAGCGCCTGCTTGACGAACCATGACACCATGCCGGGATTGGCCCCGCAGGTGGATACGGCGGTGGTGCCGCCCGGGTGCTTGTTCTTCTCCTTCAACAGCGATTCACGCAAAGCGTAGTTAGTGCGCGAGGCGTTGTCGGCTTCGGTGTCGAAATAGAAGCCAAGCCATGGCTCGATGACGGTGTCGACGTAGAGGACGCCGAGCTCGCGGCAGAGCCGCATGAGATCAACGGAACCGGTGTCGACTGAAAGGTTGATGCAGAAGCCTTGCCCACCGCCCTTGGTCAGCAGAGGGGTGAGCAGTTCCTTGTAGTTCTTTTTCGTCACCGCTTCCTGCACGAAGGCAATCTTGCGCTCGTCGAGCAGCTTACGGTTGGCGTCATCCGGATCGATGACGGTCATGCGCGATTTGTCGAATTTGAAATGACGCTCGATGAGCGGCAACGTTCCGCGTCCGATCGAGCCAAAGCCGATCATGACAATGGGACCTTTTATCTCACCGTGGACCGGCCACTTTTCATTCGCCATTCTTTTGCAAACTCCATTCGCTTGAAAACGTTACCAAGGGCACTGCCCGCAAGCGGCGCGCTAAACCATAGTTTAACGTCATATACTAGAGCGATTGAGGCCAGACGGAAGCACCGCCTCTTTCGCTTGTCGTCTAATTCATTGTAATAAAATGAGTTTATTCATTCCGGCGGGTTGCCGGATTCACACTTATTCGACGAATATTCCGGGCGATGGGCATCCACGCATCAAAGGCCTGCTATGTGTTCCAGCGCTGCAATGAGCCGGTCGCGGTCGCCGGTCAGGCCCTTGTAGTCAAGCTGCGCCTCGTCCAGCGCCGCCAATTGCGAGGCGAATGAGGTCGCAATCCGCTTCCTGTCGTCGTGGCGCGATAGCACTTCGAGTGGGTCGAGAAAGATGCGGATCGTGAAAAGAATATCTCCGGAAACGGGCAGCTTCCGCAGCGTTTGCCGCTCGACCCGAATGAACGCGCCGGCGTTGATATTGTCATCATTGAACCGCGAGGGCCGCATGGTGGCGCGGTCGATGCGCTGCTCGTCCGATAGCGGATGGTAGAGGGCATCGCCAGCCTGGATGGACCAGTTGTACCGCTCCACTGGCAGTTCGACTACAAGATTGTCGAAGATGCGTTCGATCATGCCGGCCATGCGCGTGCCGGGGCCGAACGCCGGGACCGGAATGTGAATATCCTGCATCGTCTTGCCGAATTTTTCGGTGAGCGACCATGAAGATGGGAAGCACAACGCGCCCGCAACCAGCCGCCAGCCTTCGGCGCACTTGCGCATCAGGATGAGGTCTTCCTGCACAACCAGCGAGGCAATGTGGAGCGGCGGCAGATCGGTAGCAATTGCGGGTTGGCCGGTGACGGTTAGCTGCGCGCCATCTGTGCTGTAGCGCTGCGGGTAGCGGGCAGGCAGGTGGTCGGCCAAAAGAGAGAGCACTTCCGCCTGCGCGGCCTTCGTGTCTGCTTCCTCGACAAATACGCGAGGGCCATGTTCCGCATGAATGCGCCGCTTTTCCGCCAGATGGAACTCGAAAGTATCGTCTATCTCGATCCACTCGTTGAGGTCGAGCGGCTTTAGTCCGATGGCAAACAGCCTGGACGAGCCATCATAAGGAGTGTGGGCGGGAGTGGATGCCAAAGCGTTTCCGGGTCTTTTTGAACGCGCAGTCGATAGCAAGGACGCCGGGCCGCCGCAACGCGGGAGGTTTAGGCCAGCTTGGCCGGGATCAGGCCACGCAACGAATTGCCGACGAAGATCGCCTTGGCCGACTTCAAGGCATTGTAGGGAATGACGGCCTCGACGGCACGGCCTTGTTCAAGCAGTTCTTCACGCAACACGCCTGGCAAAAGACCGCAGTCGAGGCGAGGGGTTGCAAGAGCATCGTCGCCGAAATCCGCAAACAGGTTGGTGATGGTGCCTTCGCAGGCTTCGCCGCGCTCGTTCATGAGCAGAACTTCGTCGGCTTGCGTGACGAGATACTCGGCGCGGGCGCGGACATAGGCCTGGCGACGTGTCGTCTTGTAGCCGAGCAGTGTGTCGCTGGAATCCAGCCGCGTGCGGGCAAAACGCAAATGCCAGACCTTGTCGGCGGCCAATGGCGTAAAGGGTTGGGCCGTGGCTTCGGCTGTTCCATCCCTAGCCAGAACTAGTCGCACGCGCTGGGGCGACTGGACGTTTGCGACGACCGTGCCCAGCGCTTGGCCGACATCGTCGGGCTTGCACGAGAAGCCGAGTGCCGCAGCCGAATTGTAAAGACGGGCAAGGTGCCGTTCCAGCCGGACGAAGCCGACGCCGGGCTCCCAGCGCAGCGTTTCGATCAGGTCGAAGCCGGCGGCATTCCCGTCGCGAAGCGCGCTTTCAGCAGACACTCCTTGTACTCCTCCTCCGCCGTGGAATCGAACACGACGCCACCGCCGACATTGTAGACGGCTTCTCCGTTCGGGTAGAGCGATATGGTGCGGATGGCGACGGAGAAGCGCATCGTGCCGCCGGGCGCGATCCAGCCGATGGCTCCGCAATAGATGTCGCGGGGGCCGGTTTCCAGGTCGTGCAGCACTTCCATCGCCCTGATTTTGGGTGCGCCGGTGATCGAGCCGCAGGGAAACAGCGCCGCGAATATCTGGCGGATGGAGAGGTTGGGCAGGAGTTTTGCCTGCACGCGGCTCACCATCTGGTGGACGGTCGGGTAGCTTTCGATGCGGAACAGTTCCGGCACGTCGAGGCTGCCGACTTCGCTGATCAGCGAAATGTCGTTGCGCAACAGGTCGACGATCATCCGGTTCTCGGCCTGGTTCTTTTCGTCGTTGCGCAGAAATTCCCTCAGCTTGCGGTCTTCTTGCGGGGTCGCGCCGCGCGGCGCTGTGCCCTTCATCGGGTGCGTTTCGATGGTTCCGTCGCGGGAAACCTCGAAGAACAGTTCAGGCGAGCGCGACAGCACGACCGGACCGTCACCGAGCGAGATCAGCGCGCCGTAGCGGACGGGCTGGCGCTCGGTCAGGGCGTTGAAGGCTGCCAGCGGGGTACCCGACCAATGGGCATCGACCTGGAAGGTGAGGTTGCCCTGGTAGCAGTCGCCTTCGCGGATATGGCGATGCAGGCGGTCGAACCTCGGCTGGTAATCATCGAATGACCAGCTTGCGCGGGCGTCGAAGATAGGGCCGTTGGTGGCGGGGCTTCCCTGTGCCGCCGGCAACCTTTCAGAAGGCTGGTCGAAGACGCCGAGGCAAAAGAGCGGCGCGCGCCTGTTGTCGGGCAAGAGCGGGACCAGTTTGGGTTCGAGCAGGTAACCGGCTTCGTAGGAGAAATAGCCGGCCAGCCATTTGCCGGCCTCGTGGGCCTTTTGCACTTCTGCCCACGCCTTTTCGAACTCATGCGCTTCGGTTGGCGCGATGAGGGCGGTGGGTTGCTCGAACAGGACCTCGCGGCCGGCAAGGTCGTCACGAAAAAGGGCGAAGGGCGAAGTATGCACTTGGGAGCACCAGCCGATATTGCCGGGAAAAGCCGATCCTTAGTTCAGCGCTTCCAGTTCGTCGATAAGGTTGCTGATGACGCCAAGCCCGATCTGCCAGAAAGTGGGGTCGGTGGCGTCGAGGCCGAACGGCTTCAGAAGCTCCGAATGGTGCTTGGTGCCACCTGCGCGCAGCATGTCGAAATACTTGTCCTGGAAGCCGCGTTCGGCATTTTGATAGACGGCGTAAAGCGAGTTCACGAGGCAATCGCCGAAGGCGTAGGCATAGACGTAGAACGGCGAGTGGATGAAGTGCGGAATATAGGTCCAGAAAGTCTCGTAGCCTTCGCGCAGCCTGATTGCCGGACCGAGGCTCTCGGCCTGAACCTCAAGCCAGAACTTGCCAAGCTGGTCGGAGGTGAGTTCGCCGTTCTTGCGCTCGGTGTGGACCTTGCGTTCGAATTCGTAGAACGCGATCTGGCGCACGACCGTGTTGATCATGTCCTCGACCTTCTGGGCCAGCATCGCCTTGCGTTCGCGGCGGTCACTTGTCTGATCGAGCAATGAGCGGAAGGTGAGCATTTCGCCGAAGACGGATGCCGTTTCGGCAAGCGTCAAAGGCGTCGAGGCCATCAGCGTGCCCTGACCGCCTGCGAGCACCTGATGCACGCCATGACCCAGTTCATGGGCGAGCGTCATCACGTCGCGCGGTTTGCCCATGTAGTTGAGCAATACGTAGGGATGGACCGACGGCACGGTAGGATGCGCGAAGGCGCCCGGCGATTTGCCGGGCCGTACCGGCGCGTCGATCCAGTTGCGATCGAAGAAGGTGCGGGCGATGTCGGCCATCTGCGGCGAGAAACGATTGTAGGCGGTGAGTACCGTGTCCTTCGCATCGCTCCATTCAATGGTGGCTTGGGGGGTCTCGGGCAAGGGCGCGTTGCGGTCCCAGTGGTTCATGACGTCCATGCCCAGCCAACGCGCCTTCATGGCGTAGTAGCGGTGCGACAGGCGCGGATAAGCGTCGCGCACGGCACTGGCCAACGCATCTACCACCTCGCGCTCGACGCGATTGGCCAGATGGCGTGAATCGGCGATGTCAACGAAACCGCGCCAGCGATCGGAAATTTCCTTGTCCTTGGACAGCGTGTTGGTGATCAGCGTGAAGGTGCGAAGGTTCTTCGAAAAGGTCGCGGCCAGCGCTTCCGATGCCTTGCGCCTGACATCACTATCCGCATTCTGAAGGCGGTTCAGCGTCGGTTCCAATGTGAGTGCTTCGCCATCGATGTCGAAGCGCAAATCCGTCATCGTCTCGTCGAACAAGCGGTTCCACGCACCACGCCCGGTTATCGACTTCTCGTGGAAGAGCTGTTCGACGCGGTCTTCGAGCTGAAACGGCTTGTCTTTCCTGAGGTCGAGAATCCACGGCTTGTAGTGGTCGAAAGCGGCGTCCGTCGCCAGCGCCTTTTCGATCACGGCATCGTCGATCTGGTTCAGTTCCAGGGCGAAGAACAACAGATGCGCGCTTGCATCGGTCATCTTTTCCTGGATGTCGCCGTAAAGCTTGGCGCGTTTCGGATCAGATGTATCTCCTGCATAGACCAGGCCAGCATAGGAGACGATACGGCCGACCAAGTCTTCAAGCGCCTCATAGTCGCGCATCGCCTGGCCGAGCTTGCCCTTGCCCTCGCGCCCTGCCTCGGCGGCCAGCGTACCCTTCCAACGGGTCTCGAAGGCAACCGCATCGGCTGCCGCCTTGTCCAGGTCGCGCTTCAGTTCAGGTGCGTCCATGCCCGAGTAAAGATCGGACAGGTTCCATTCAGGCAGATCGCCAAGATCGGTGCTTGCGTGGCCGGCTGAGGCTGCCGCGAACTGTCGATCCGTAACCGTGCGCATCGCAATACCTTTCGAGATGGGCTGAATGCCGGTCAAATCCTAAGGATTTCGTTCACCGGCTTTTTTGAAACCTTATTTAGAACCCTGTGCCAAGATGATCCATAGGGGAGAATCCAAGGCGGATTATTGCGGGCACTCATGGCAGGTTCCATTCTTATAGTCGATGACGATCCGGTGCAGCGCAGGCTGCTCGAGGCGGCAGTGGTGAAATTTGGCCACACCGCCATCGTCGCGGACGGAGGCGAAGCTGGCCTTCAGGCAATGGATGGGCCGAATGCGCGCGACATTTCTGTCGTCATCCTTGACCTGTCGATGCCGGGTCTCGATGGCATCGGCGTTCTCAAGGCCATGCGTGAGCGTGGCATCGCCATTCCGGTCATCGTTCAGACCGCACAGGGCGGCATAGAAACCGTCGTGCTGGCCATGCGCCACGGCGCATTCGACTTTGTGGTCAAACCTGCGTCTCCCGACCGGCTGCAAACGTCCATCAGCAATGCGCTCAAGGTCGAAGCCGTAGAGGGCGAGGTCAAACGAAGCGCACGACGCGGCAGCGGCTCGCTTACGTTCAAGGATCTCGTCACGCATAGCCCGACGATGGAACGTGTCATCCGGCTCGGCCAAAAGGCAGCCGCGTCGCACATCCCGATATTGATCGAAGGCGAATCCGGCGTCGGCAAGGAGCTGGTGGCGCGCGCCATACAGGGCACGAGCGACCGCCGTTCGCGACCCTTCGTTACCGTCAACTGCGGCGCGATCCCCGACAATCTCGTGGAGAGCATCCTGTTCGGGCACGAAAAAGGCTCGTTCACCGGTGCAACCGAAAAGCACACCGGCAAGTTCGTCGAGGCGCATAGCGGCACGTTGTTCCTCGATGAAATCGGCGACCTGCCGCTTGACGTCCAGGTGAAACTCCTCCGCGCCGTTCAGGACGGGGAGGTCGATCCGGTTGGCGGGCGCGCCACCGTCAAGGTGGATATCCGGCTCATTTCAGCGACCCACCGGAACCTCTTGCAGCAGGTCAAGGACGGCAAGTTCCGCGAAGACCTTTTCTATCGCCTGAACGTCTATCCGATTTTCGTGCCGCCGCTCAGGGACCGCAAGGAAGACATTCCGTTGCTGGTCGAGCACTTCATGGAAAAGGTCGCGCCGGCCGATCCGAGGCGGCGCCTGCGCGGCATTTCCAGGAACGCACTTGCCTTGCTGCAGGCCTATGACTGGCCGGGCAACATCAGGCAGCTGGAAAACGCTGTCTTCCGCGCTTCCGTGTTGTGCGAAGACGATGTGCTGACGGAAGAGGAGTTTCCTCAGATTCGGGCCCAGGTGGAAGGGACGGTCAATCTCGATCGGCCAGTTGCTGCAAGCAAAGCCGACGATCTGCCCACCGCTGAAGAGCCTGTACATGCGACAGTTGTCGTCTCTGACGATGACGGTGTTGCAGAGCGCGCGCAAAGTGGGTTTGGGCTGCTGCAAGTGCTGGACGAGCGCGGAAATGTGCGTCCGCTGGCCTCCGTCGAACTTGAGATGATCAAGTTTGCCATCGACCACTATAATGGCCAGATGAGCGAAGTGGCGCGTCGACTCGGTATCGGTCGGTCAACCCTCTACCGCAAGCTCAAGGAATATGGCATCGACCCCGAAACCGGGCGCCCCGAGCGCATGGCCTCATAGCATAGAGCGCTTGCCAGAAGTTAGCTTTTCGCGTTAAGACCCTGTTAACGCGCCCTAAACGGCTGGTTTACCAAGAAAACGGGTGGGCATTTTTTGCCGGGATATCGCCACGGTGTTACCGCATTTCGACTTCAATAAGCGATGATTAACCATTAGGATCGATATTCGGATGTGAATTCTCCACATCCGTTTGCGCAAATCCGGGGACAAACGGCAGCCTGCAAGGCCTTTTGATTTGAACAGAATCGAACGACAAAAAAACGGGCGGCAATCTCACAACGTCTGGTCAAAATGGCTGGCGGCGGTGGCTTTGGCCGTAGGTGTTCTCTCAGCTTCGGCAACGACCGCCAGTGCGGAAGTGCGGACCTTGAAGCTCTTCAATCTGCATACGAAGGAGAAGGCGGAAATCGTCTTCAAGCGTAACGGCAGATACGATCAGTCCGGTCTGCGCGAAGCCAACGTCTTCTTGCGCGACTGGCGTCGCAATGAACCCACCAAGATGGATCCGCGCCTGCTCGACCTCGTCTGGGAAGCATATCGCGCCAGCGGATCGAAGGGCTACATCAACGTCATCTGTGGCTATCGGTCTCCCTCGACCAATTCCATGCTGCGCAGTCGAAGCCGTGGCGTTGCCAACAAGAGCCAGCACATGCTTGGCAAGGCAATGGATTTCTACATTCCCGGCGTTCCCCTCAAGACGCTGCGTGACATCGGCCTGAAGATGCAGGGCGGTGGCGTCGGCTATTACCCAACCTCAGGCTCGCCCTTCGTTCACATGGATGTCGGCAATGTGCGCCACTGGCCGGGTATCAGCCGCCAGGAACTGGCGCGGGTTTTCCCGAACGGTAAGACGCTGCATGTCCCAAGCGATGGCAAGCCATTGCCGGGCTATGAGCAGGCGCTCGCGGCCTATAAGTCCCGCAAGAGCTCGGGCAGCCCGGCTATTGCTTTGGCCAGCGCAGGCGGTTCCAGCAGCGGCAAATCCGGTGGCCTTCTGGCTGCGTTCTTCGGCGGCGGCGCCGACGAGGAAGAGGACAACGGCGATGTCGTAGTGGCTGCGGCCCCGGCTCCCAAGAAGGCGGTTGTCACTGCTGCCGAGGAAAAGCCTATTCCGGGCATTGCGATCGTGTCGCCAAAGGACGCGAAGCGGGCTGAAGTTCCTCAACTTGCCGAGGAAGAAGCTGCCCCGACGCAGGAGACACCTGAAACCATCATTGCGGCGTTGCCGGCACGCAGCGTGCCGCTGCCGGGGTTTGCACCGCGGCCCAAGGCCGACGTAGGCGCGACGGAGCCGGGCAACGTGCCGTTCGGTACGGCCGATGCGGGCGCGGTCCAGACGGCTGCGCTTGACCAGGCAGCGGATGTTCCTTTTGCCGCGGCGCAAGCGAGCGGCGCTGTGGAGCAATTGGCTGCGAACGATGCGATGGCCGGCAAGGTTCCGTTGCCGACCTGGCGTCCGGAACACGGCATTCCTTCGATGGTGCCGCAACAGGACAAGGGGTCGACACTGCTGGCGTTGGCTGACGACGGACAGCCGGATACGACTGCCACCGACGCTTTCTCCGCGATCCCTTCGGCGCGTCCTGACGATGAGGTCAAGGCGCTGCTCGAGCAGACGGCGGCCGATGAATACCAGGTTGCGGCGGTGTCGCTGGAGCGTTCCGCATTCAACAACCCTGTTGTCGATCAGGATACGCCGCGGACTGCTGCGATCCAGACGCCCACCGATCCGACCGGCGCGATTGGCGGCAATGTAAAGACAACGCGCAAGGAATCCCGCGCTACGCCGCAGGATCTCAAGCCGGAGCCGAGAACCGTTGTCGTTGCGGCGGAACCGAAGCTCGCGCGCTGGGCTTTGCACAGCAACGATTACGTGGCCAAGGCGGCGGACTCCACCACAGCGCCGCGCTATGCCTACAATCTCGTTCGCACGGCCCCGACCGAGGTCTATACGAACGGCTTCCAGTCCGGCGACGAAATGAACAATGCCAATCGGTTTACGGGAACTGCGGTGAAGTTCCTGTCGGTGGCACGCTTCCAGGCCAAGTAGGCTCCGGCAAGCTTGAACCAAAAGAGCCGCATCTGGTTGCAGATGCGGCTCTTTTTGTTTCGAAGTTCTGAGTTGGTGGGGCTATTTTCTTAGTTTGGACGCTTCGCGCGCCAAGGACTCGATTTGCGCCCAATCGCCGGCTTTGACGAGATCGTCGGGAGCGACCCAAGAGCCGCCCACGCAAACGACGTTGGGCAGGTTGAGGTAGTCATTTGCGTTGGCAGCGCTGACGCCACCTGTAGGGCAGAATTTCACATCGGCAATCGGTGAGGCCAAGGCCTTCAGGAATGCAGCGCCGCCGGCCTGTTCGGCTGGGAAAAACTTCAGGAAATCCAGGCCCGCCTGACGTGCCGTCATGATTTCGCCGGGCGTGATTGCGCCCGGAAGGAACGGAACCTCGCTGTCGTCGGCCGTTACCATAAGTTCGCGCGTGATGCCGGGGCTGACGATGAATTTCGAGCCGGCGGAAACCGCATCCTTGAACTGCTGCCTGTCGAGGATGGTGCCCGCGCCGACGATGGCCTCCTCGACCTCCGCGGCCACACGGCGAATGGCTTCCAGCGCATTCGCCGTCCTCAATGTGATCTCGATGGCCGGTAGGCCGCCGCGTGCCAATGCGCGGGCCAGTGGTACGGCATCGGCGATATCGGCAATCTTCAACACGGGAATGACAGGCTGGCCATTGAGCAGGGCGAGCAGCTTTTCGGTCTTCGTCGGCATGGTGATCTTTCGGGATTTGGATAATTCAACCGATTTAACAGATGAAAAACTGCATGTCCACGATAGGAAGTGCCAAGCGCCTGTTTGGTATCAGCCTGCGAGCCAATTCTTCAGCCAGAGCCAGAAGCGGCGAAGGAGACCGCTTGAAGCAAGGGCGGCTTCGATTGCTTGGCTTGTTTTCTTGCCGATGATGCCGTCGGCGTCGAGGCCATGATCAGCCTGGAATTTCTGGGCGGCCGAGAGCGTTGCGGGGCCGAAAACACCATCGGCTGAGGCAGGATAGCCTAGAGCCGTCAGAGAGCGTTGGAGGTGAGCAATGGCTTCCCCCTGCGACCCTGGCCTCAGCAGTGTGGATGGGGCGAAGGTGCTCAGGGGCTTGCCGGTGGCATAATGCTGATAGGCGTCGGCAATCTTCTCGTCGTAGTTGTTCTTTTTGTAGTTGGGCCCGTTGTAGCCGTGGGCAAACGCTGGCCAGTCGTGGCTGCGCAGAGCCTCCGCCAAGCCGGCTTTCTCGATGTACCGGACCATCAGCCTGACCTGGCCGAAAGCGCCTGAGCGAGCCTCCTCGACCAGCGCTTCCACGCTTGCATAGCCCAGCCATTGCCAGTGCGCGCCCATGACCTGGCCGAGGCCCCAGGATACGGATTCATACGCCGCTTGTGCATCGATTGCGGCCGCCTGTTTCAGCAGCTTCCATCGGTCGGCCTGGGTTTTCGGGTTGGCTATCGCTCCGGCAGTTGGCGACGCAAGACATTGGGCTCGCGCCTGTTCCTGTTTCTCGCCGCTCAACCGACGATCGAAATAGTGGCCTTCGAAACGGATCAACGGTTCCTGTTTGCCTTCGACCAGAGCAAATACCTGATCGGCGCTTTCCACGGCCGTCACGGCGAGCAATGCGGTCGGTTCGAGACCGGCATCCTGCGCGGCTTGCTTGATTTCGTTGACGACGCTTTCGCTGAACATTTTTGCACCGAATCTCCAGTTGGCCCGGCAAGTGTCGCGCAAAGTCAGCCGACGTGCCCATGTCGAACAAAAGTCTGAGGCTTGAATCCACGCTTGTGAACCGATACGGGCACTCATCATGAACGAAAACACCGTGCAAGGGCCGTTCCATGTTGCCGCGCTTTACCGATTTTGCCGGCTGGAGCGCTTCGAGAGCCTGCGTTCCCCGCTGGCCGAATTTTGTTGCGCGCGGGGCATCAAGGGCACGCTTCTCCTGGCGCATGAGGGCATTATCGGCACAGTCGCAGGTAGTGATGCCACGATTGGAGAGCTGATTGCCTACCTTCAATCGATCCCGGAATTTGCCGGGCTGGAGGTAAAATATAGCCACGCTGCGGAGATGCCGTTCCGCCGCATGAAGGTGCGTCTCAAGCGCGAGATCGTCACCATGGGCGTGGAGAATGTCGACCCCATCCGGAGCGTCGGAACCTATGTTGAAGCCGGCCACTGGAACGCGCTAATTTCCGATCCAGACACGATCCTGATCGACACACGCAACGATTATGAAGTGGCGCTTGGAAGCTTCGAGGGGGCTGTTGATCCGCACACGTCGAGTTTCCGCGAGTTTCCCCGCTGGGTCGAGGAGCATCGTGGTGACCTTGAGCACAAGAAGATCGCGATGTTCTGCACCGGCGGTATCCGCTGCGAGAAGGCGACCGCGTTCGTGAAGTCGCTTGGTTTCGAGGATGTGTTCCATCTGAAGGGCGGCATCCTGAAATATCTGGAGCAGGTGCCGGAGGCCGAGAGCCGATGGCAGGGCGAATGCTTCGTCTTCGACGAACGCGTGTCGGTGTCGCATGGATTGGCGGAAGGCGATGCGGAGTTGTGCCGGGCCTGCAGGCATCCCTTGACGGCAAAGGACCTCGCATCGCCCAAGTATCAGGCCGGCATTTCCTGTTCGTACTGCCACGATCAGCGCTCGGAGGCGGACCGGGAGCGCTATGCCGAACGGCAGAAGCAAGTGGAACTCGCCCAAAGACGGGGCAGGGGTCACATCGGCAGTTGAATTTGGCGAGTGCGCCAAGCAGGCAAAACGTCGCCCCGTCATTGTAATGCCAAGGTTCGACGCCTACCTCACCGACACAGGAAACGTGCCCGGCCGGGCCAACTGCGGAGGTGCTGATGTTCGACCCCAAGAAACTGCTCGATGATCTTTTGGGTTCACAGGTTCCTGGAACGGGTTCGACCGTGCGGGACAAGGCAGGGCAGGCCGTACAGATGGCCAAGGACAATCCGCTGGCGGCGGGCGCGCTTGCTGCGGTTCTACTTGGCACGGGCGCCGGCCGGCAGGTCACGGGCGCTGCGCTGAAGCTCGGCGGTCTCGCTGCAATCGGCGGCCTCGCCTACAAGGCATATCAAAACTATCAGAACGGCAAAGCACCTGCCGAAACTGCCGATTCCGGGCAACCCGAATTGCTGCCGCCTCCGGCGGATACAGCTTTCCATCCCTCGCAGGCACCGCAGGGTGAATCCGAGTTTGCGTCCACGCTTGTCCGGGCAATGATTGCCGCAGCCAAGGCGGACGGCCGCATCGATGACGATGAGCGCCGCAAGATCGGCGACAAGCTTAGTCTTTCGGGATTGGATTCTGATGCAGAAGCCTTCCTGAAGGCCGAATTGGATGCTCCTCTGGACCTGGATGTGCTGGTCGCGGCGGCACAGACCGATGCACAGAAGGTCGAACTCTATACGGCGTCCCGTCTCGCCATCGATCCGGATACCCGCGCCGAGCATGGCTATCTCGATCTTTTGGCCGGGCGCTTGGGATTGCCGGATGCGTTGGTCGAGCATGTCGAGGCGACCGTCAGCGCTGCGAAGGCACCGGTTGCAGTGCCGGCGTCCAATCCGAACTCGCCCTGGTGAGCGGTGCGGAGCCAAGGATAAAAGTTTAGGCTTCTGTTAATCCAACAGGCGCATCATTTTTGACAGTCGGACCCGCTTCCCTCCTCCCGAGCGTGGTCCAGATCAGGGGCGGTCGCCAATGACCGCCCTTTTTTCGCGTCTGGTTGGCTGTTTGGCCATCGTCAGCGAAGCCACCGACACCCCACCCATTGCATTTCCATAACTTGCCATGCGTACCGCCATTTGCGATGCACGTCCCACGGAGGAAAAGGCATGGACAGCAAGGGAACTGCGATCGTAACCGGTGCCGGCACCGGCATCGGCAAGAGCGTCGCCCTAGCGCTGCTCGAGGCGGGGTGGAACACCGTGTTCTGCGGTCGGCGCAAGGAACTGCTTGATGCCGCCGTGTCAGAGGCTGGCCAAACGCGAGCGCGGGCGCTGGCCATATCCTGCGATATCTCTGATCCCGATCAGGTCGATCGCCTGTTTGAGGAGACAACAGAGACCTTTGGCCGGGTCGATCTTCTCTTCAACAATGCCGGTATTGCCTACAAATCGACGACTATCGATGAAATTCCAGTCGAAGTTTGGAACGACGTGCTGGCGGTCAATCTCACCGGTTCATTTCTGTGCGCGCGGGCCGCTTTCCGAACCATGCGCGCGCAAAAGCCGATGGGCGGTCGCATCATCAACAATGGCTCCGTGTCGGCGCATGCGCCGCGCCCGGGCTCGGTCCCCTATACAACAACCAAACATGCCATCACCGGCCTGACGAAGACGCTGGCGCTCGACGGACGACCCTTCGACATTGCCTGTGGCCAGATCGACATCGGCAATGCCTTGACGGAGATGGCCGCGCCGATGGCGGTTGGCGTTCCGCAAGCCAATGGCACGATTGCCGCTGAAGCGGTGATGGATGTCAGCCGCGTGGCGGAGGCCGTGGTCTATATGGCTGGCCTGCCGCTTGACGCCAATGTCCTGTTCATGACCGTCATGGCCACCAAGATGCCTTATGTCGGGCGAGGGTAGAGCGAACACCAGGTTACTTCGACTTCAGGAAGGCCTCGATCCTCTCCAGCGCGCGCAGGATGTTCTCCTCGGAGTTTGCGTAAGACAAGCGCATGTAGCCTTCGCCCAGAACGCCGAAATCGGGGCCGCCAATCAGTGCAACGCCGGCTTCTTCGAGCAGGGCTGAGGCGAGTTTCTTGGCTTTCCAACCGGTGCCTGAGATGTTTGGAAACGCATAGAAAGCGCCCTTCGGCGTGATGCAGGAAACGCCGGGCAGCGCATTCAGCCCCTCGATCACAAGTTTGCGACGTCGATCGAAGGCGCGCATCATCTTGTCGGCGTCGTCCTGAGGTCCGTCAATTGCGGCGATGCCCGCGTATTGGCTGGGCGCATTGACGCAGGACCAGCAGTTGACGGCCAGCTTGCGAACCTTGTCGTAGAGGTGAGCGCCCTTGTCGCCATTCGGCCAGATCGACCAGCCCATGCGCCAGCCAGTCATCGCCCAGGTCTTCGACCAACCGTTCAGAACGATCAGCCGGTCTCGAATTTCAGGGAACTGCAGCAGCGAGCAATGCTTTTCGCCGTCATATGTCATGACGTCATAGATCTCGTCCGAGAGGATGGCGACGTCTGGATGCGCCTCCAGACCTTTCACCAATTTCTCGATCTCGGCACGCGGCGTGACGCCGCCGGTCGGATTTGCCGGCGAATTGAGGATAAGCAGGCGGGTCTTGGCATTAATGAGCGAAAGCGTCTCTTCCGCGGAGAAGGAAAAGCCATTTTCTTCGCGGATCGGCACCGGGATCGGCTTGGCGCCGGTGAATTCGATCATCGAGCGGTAGATTGGAAAGCCGGGATCTGGATAGAGGATTTCCGCGCCGGGTTCGCCGAACATCAATATGGCGGCAAACATGGTCGGCTTGCCGCCGGGCAGGATCATCACCGTTTCAGGCGAGACTTCGACACCGGTCGTGGCCAGCGTGCGGCGGGCGACTGCCTCCCGCACCGCCAACAGACCGGTAGCGGGCGTGTAGCCATGGTGGCCGTCGCGCAGCGCCTTGATGGCTGCTTCGACGATGTGGGTTGGGGTTTGGAAATCTGGCTGGCCGATACCGAGATTGACGATGTCGCGGCCTTCATGGGCAAGGGCGGTCGCCCGCGCCAGAACGGCGAAGGCGTTTTCTTCGCCGAGGCGGTCGAAAGCCGAAATGGTGTGGAGCATTTTCCCGGTTCCTGTGGTTCTTTCGAAGCGGTCACTTTCTTGTGAGCCTGCCCACACAAAGTCAATGGATTGGAGTGTCACGTGTCCGAGGATCTGAACAACTGGCAGCCACGCCCGCGCCCGGAAAGAAAGGTTCTCGAAGGTCGCTATGTGAGGCTGGAACCGCTGGACGCAGCCAAGCATGGCGATGGCCTTTTCGATGCCTCGACAGTGGTCGACGCAGACGGCCGCTTCGCCTGGCTTTTCGAGAATCCTCCACAGACCCGTGCGGAATTCCAGACCTGGCTGGAGAAAGTCGCTGCAAGCCAGGATCCGCTTTATTTTGCAGTGATCGATATTGCGACCGGCAAAGTCGCTGGACGCCAGACGCTCATGCGCATCGAACCGAACCACGGTGTCATCGAGATCGGCAGCATCTACTGGGGACCGCTGATTTCCAGAAAGCCGGCTGCGACGGAGGCGCAGTTCCTGTTCACCGAATATGTGTTCGATGAACTTGGCTATCGGCGTTACGAATGGAAGTGCCATAACGACAATGCGCCTTCAAAACGGGCTGCCGAACGGTTCGGCTTCAAGTTCGAGGGAATTTTCCGGCAGCACATGGTTGCCAAGGGTGCAAATCGCGATACCGCCTGGTACTCCATCATCGACAAGGAATGGCCGGCGCTCAAGAAGGCCTACGAGGGCTGGCTTGATCCAAGCAACTTTGATAGGGATGGTGCGCAGAAGAAGCGCCTCGAAGATTTCCGTAAGTGATTGGCGCGTAAGGTTATTTTGTTACGCGAAAGGCTGTGCGATGGCGCAGGCCCATTCTCATGATCACGGTTCGCACGAACATGGGCACGGCCATGGTTCCGGCGCGCACGTGCACGGTTCGACCGACAAGAAGCGGGTTCTGATCGCGGCTGCCCTGACCGGCGGTTTCATGATTGCAGAGGCCTTGGGCGGGTGGTTCACCAATTCGCTGGCGCTGCTTGCCGATGCCGGCCACATGTTGACCGACACACTGGCATTGAGCCTCGCCTGGTATGCTTTCCACCTTTCGGATCGGCCAGCCACGGGACAGCTGACCTATGGCTTTGGCCGGGTCAAGACGCTGGTCGCCTATACCAACGGCATCGCCATTTTCGTCATCGCGCTCTGGATCGTCTACGAAGCCTGGCAGCGTTTCATGGACCCTCCGCCGGTGCTGGGTGGCCCGATGCTGGTGATTGCCGGGCTGGGATTGCTCGTAAACATCGCAGGGTTTCTCATTCTGCATGGCGGTGACCGAGAAAGCCTCAATATGCGCGGCGCGATCCTTCATGTGCTGGGCGATCTGCTAGGCTCCGTTGCGGCGATTGCCGCGGCACTGGTGATCATCGCAACGGGTTGGACGCCGATCGATCCGATCCTGTCTGTCTTCGTGGCTGTCATCATCCTGTCTACGGCGTGGAAATTGATGCGCGAGGCGGCTCACCTGCTTCTTGAGGGCACGCCGGCGGCGCTCGACCGCGATGCAATTGCGGGCGACCTAGTGACAAGCATCACCGGGTTGCGCGAGGTTCATCACATGCATGTGTGGTCGCTCGACGGCGCCAAGAACATGGCAACGCTGCACGCTTGTCTTGAGAAGGGCGTTGACGCGCACACCGCAATCAGCGCCATCAAGAAGCGCCTTGCCACCAAGCATGATATTACGCACGCCACGGTGGAACCGGAGTTCGATCACTGTGCCGACAGCCATGACGACCATGGCCATTCGCACGAGAACGTGCCAAACCACCGGCACTATCATTGATTGGCGGGCATCAGCGCCCGCACGTTCAAATTCGGGATTTAACAATGGATCGAGAGACCAGGAACGCGGCGATTGCCGCGCTGTTGATCATCGGGATATTCGGCTCTTTCGCCTACTATCTACCGCAAATCATGCTTGCCACGGGAGAGGTCTCGTCAATTCTGGCGGTGGTAGTCGTCGCCGTGTTCATGGTGGCGTTGTTCGTCCTGTTCTGGCTTAGAGGCATCAGCCAGCGCAGGAAAGGCAAATAAGCCAAGGTCCTAGGCGCTGAGGCTTGCCGATAGAAGCAGCAAGCCAAGCAGGAACACGAAGGCCGCGCCGCCGATCTCGATGACGCTGTGGATCGTGTTGCCCAGCCTGCCGTCTCCGGCCATCAGGACGGCCCAGTTCTTGGCGGTGACGGCAAGCGTGGCCAGCACCGAAACGGTGATCGCCGTGCCAAGCGCCATGCCGAGCACCGACAGGATGCCTGCCAGCCACAAGCCGTTGAGCAAGGCAAAGGAAAGTACGATCAAGGCGCCCGAACAGGGCCTTATGCCGACCGCGGCAACAGCGGACCACGCGGTGCGCCAATCGAAGCGCTCGCCCGAGAGGAGCGCGGGATCCGGTGCATGGGAATGACCGCAGGTCGCACAGACTTCGCCGTCATGATGATGGTCATGATGGTCGTGATGTTGGTGGCCGTGGTGTGCATGATGGTGGTCGTGACTATGGTCGTGGGCGTGCGCGGTATTGGCATGCGCGGCCGACAGGCTGTGCGCGGGACCGGCTCCGGCAAGGCGGCGCAGCAGCGGGCCGGCTTTTTGCCACAACAGCCACGCGCCGAAAGCCGTGACAAAGACGTAGCTGGCGATTTCAAGGAACCAGGCGGCGTCCGTCATCGAGACGGATGTGCCGCGCAGGACAAACCACGCCAGCAACATCACAACGATCGCAGTCAGCGCCTGTAGGAAGGCTGACACGAAGGACAGCATGACGCCCCGCCGGAGTGCGACTTCGTTCGCCACCATATAGGACGAAATCACCGCCTTGCCGTGGCCCGGACCGGCTGCATGGAAGACGCCATATGCGAACGAAAGACCGATGAGGAGCCACATGTTGCTGCCGTCGTCGCGCATTGCCTTCATCGTGGTGGAAAGCGAGCGGTAGAAAGCCTGCTGATGCTGGTTGATCCAGACCAGCCAGTGCGAGAAGAGGCCGGTTGATGGGGCAATGGCGTCGTTGGTGCCGATGCCGAGCGAGCTTTGCGCATGGGCGTGCCCGACGAGATGCGCCGCCACATAGGCGAGAGCCAGGGCTGCAAATGTGGCGCGAACGAGCGTCTTTTTCATGGGACTACCTTAAGCCTGGCAAGTGAGTTCGAGCTTCGTTGCGAAGATCTTGCTCATGTCTGTGCCGGTCGGGTCGTTGAAGAATGCGTCGGTCAGGGTTTGCTGATTCTGGGCGATCGCCGTGTCCGGATCAGGGCGGATGACGGTGCGCGTGCAGGACGAGGGCAGGCCTTCGACAGCCATGTTCTCATCCTCGGTGAAATCGATGGCGGTGTAGAAAGTGGGGTCGTAGATGCCGAGGTCGATCTTGCCGGAGAGCGGAATCGGCGTCTCGGGCGTGGATTCGAACAGCACGATCAACTGGTTGTTCTCGAGGTTCGCCATCAGCGCGGCTGGCGGCTTCATCTTTACGTCCTTGCCGTCGAGCGTCACCAACTGGAAGTAGTTGTATTCGGCCAGCGAGGTGAAGATCGTGTTCGACACTTCCTTGAGTTCGGCATCATCCAGCTTGAGGTCGGAGTTCTTGTCGAATTCCATGAGCACGGTGCTGGAGAAGAGGTCGTCGAAGCGCCACAGGTGCCTTAGCCCAGTAATGGACTTGTGATCGGGGGAGAGAACAACATCGAGCCGCGCTTCGGCGAACACATGCGGGTGAACGCTCGCGGGTGCTGTTGCGGCGCAAAGACCCGCCAAGGTCAATCCGACCGGAATAAGTCTGCGTTTCAAAGTCATGGGCTGGCGCGATTCCCTCGATTGCCGCAATTCGCCGAGGGTTATCAGAAAGCGGGCGAAATTGGGACCGCACGCCGATAGTAGACGTTATGCAGCTTCGCGCGCCTTGAACCATTGAGCAAGGAAATCGACGAAGACGCGCACTTTCGCCGGCAGGTAGCGGCGATGCGGATATACGGCGAAAATGCCGCCGCCCTGCAAAATGCGGTCGTCGAGCACCGGCACAAGACGCCCTTCGATGATTTCGGGAGCGGCGATGAAGTCCGGAAGGATGGCGAAGCCAAGGCCGGACACCGCTGCCGCGCGCGCAACCATCGGGCTGTTTACTTCCAGCGGGCCGGACACCGAGACGCTGATGGTGTCGCTTGCGTCGCCCTTGAACGGCCAGTTGGACAGCCAGCGCCCATTGGTGTCGACGATGCAGGGCAGGCGGGCGAAGTCCTGGGGCTTCGTGGGCGTGCCGTGCTTGGCGATCAGGTCGGGCGAGCCGCAGATACGCACTGAAAAGGGCGACAGCCGCTTGGCGATCAGGGATGAGCTTTCCAGGCGCGAGATGCGGATCGCGAGATCGAAGCCTTCCTCGACCAGATCGACGAAGCGGTCGTCGAGATCGATTTCCAGCACAATATCGGGGTGCTCCTTGGCGAAGTCCACGAGCGACTGGCCAATTGGCGCATCGGCAAAGGTGCGGGGGGCGGAAAGCTTGATGCGGCCACGTACGTCACCGGAGGATTCGCGCACGGCGTCGGCGAGGCTGTCGACTTCGCGCACGATTTCCGAGGCGCGGCGGTAGTAGGTATGGCCGGCTTCGGTGAGCGAGAACTGGCGCGTGGTGCGGTTGAGCAGGAGCGCGCCGAGTTCGTCCTCCAATTCGCGTACGTATTTGGACAAAAGCGCCTTGGACCGACCGATCTTGCGTGCGGCTGCCGAAAAGCCCTCGGCCTCGACTACGTCGATGAAGGCGCGCATGCGGGTCAGCGTATCCATGGTATCAGCCCTTTGCCGCGTCTAGGATTTTGTGCCCCAGCTTCAATAGCGCCTTGTCGCTGCCGGCAGGACCAAGCAGCGACAAGCCGAATGGTGCGCCGTGAACGGTACCCAGTGGCAGTGTCAGTTGTGGAAAGCCCGTCAGGCCTGACAGGCAGAGCAGCTTCAGAGCACGTTCGCGATAGTCGAGCAAGGCGTCATGGCCTGCATCTTTCAAAGGTGCCGCACCGGGAACGGTCGGCAGGACGAGAAAGCCGTCGTCGCCAAGCAGGCCGGCCAGTTCCTGTGTCACCGTCAGTCTGCGGGCACGCTCTCGCTTCACATCATCGGGATTTTGCGTGCGGCCAAAATCGAAGCGTTCCTTGACGCCGGGGCCGAGTTGCGGGTCGGAACCGGAGATCCAGGCGCCATGCTCGGTCCAGGCTTCGTCAGCCTGGATATGGCGGAAACACCAATAGAGCTGTTCGGGTGTCGCGCTGAATTGAACCGGCTGAGGCTTTCCGACTGCTAGTGCCGCGACAGCTTTCAGCCTTTCGTATTCGGCTGCCTCTTCGTGTCCAGACACCAACGCATCCTGCCAGCCGAGGAAAAGCGCGCGCGTGAGATTGATGCCGCCGCGATCCGGACCCAGCAGTACGTTGCCGACCGCTTCGTAGATGTCCATGTCGCGGGCGAACCAGCCGAAGGTGTCGAGGCTGGATGCCAGCTTCATCGCGCCTTCGAGCGAGATGCGGCTATGGCTGGTGCGCAAGCCGATCAGGCCACAGAAACTGGCAGGAGCGCGGATCGAGCCGCCGGTATCGGAGCCGATGGCGATATCGGCAAGGCCACCCGCGACGGCTGCAGCTGAACCGGATGACGAACCGCCTGTGACTCGATCCGGTGCTGCCGGGTTGATTGGCAACGGAAAATGCGCGTTTTGCCCCATCAGCGAGTAAGCGAGTTCGTCGGTCTGCGTCTTGCCGACGAATCGGACGCCTGCATCGAACAATTTCTGGATGGATGGGGCAGATTTTGTCGCGGCTTTGGCCTCGGCCTGCTTCTTCGGATTGCCGCAACCCGTGTGATAGCCGGCAACGTCGAAAATATCCTTCACCGCCAGAGACAGTCCGCTCAACGGGCCGTTTCCTGCATTGGAAACAGGCACTTGCGGCAAATCGAGAAAGGCGTTGAGCGGGTTGCTTGATGCTGCCATTGTTTTCAATTCTGATACGTTTTCTGCAACATTGTTCGATGACGCAGTTTTTTCAACCCAACCGCAGAATTTAATTGATTGTGAAGGTTGATCTTCCTATATCGCGCTTGCCCAAAGTCGCACGTGCCTGTGGGCGTCCCCCGATCCTCGAATGGCGAGGCAATCGGGACGGTACCCGGGAAGTAACGAACCCGGTCGGATAAGCGGCCAACCGCCAATCCGAGGACGCCTTGAAGCAACGACGGTGCGGGCCTTTCTGGTGTCTGCCGATCGTCCATAGATCGGGGTTACTGAAGAGGCACACCTTCATTGCCGGCAGTGCGGAGGGATTTCCCATCCAAGCCAAGGCAGACAAAGCGAGCCGGAGCCGGGCAAGGCTTCAGCTCACCGCCGCGAGACGGCGTTTCGTGGTTCCGGTGTCTCCACCGGCCGGCTCCACGAGGCTTCTGTCCCGCCTTTGTTTGACCGCGCTATGCGAGGCCGCGTGCCCGCACATGCGCAGCCCTTGTGCACGCCGGTTTCGGCGTAGATGGAGCGACTCTGATGGCGACCCAGCGTATCCTCGACTTCCTTGCTACCCGACGTCCGAGTGGCCCTTGCCTCGTCGTTGACCTCGATGTGGTGCGCGACAATTTCCGCGCTTTCGAAAAGGCGCTGCCGGATTCCAAGATTTACTATGCGGTGAAGGCCAATCCTGCACCGGAAATCCTGCGCCTGCTCGCTTCGATGGGCTCGTCCTTCGACACCGCATCGGTGGCCGAAATCGAAATGGCGCTGGATGCCGGTGCGCCCGCATCGCGCATCTCGTTCGGCAACACGATCAAGAAGGAGCGCGATATCGCGCGCGCCTATGAATTGGGCATCCGCCTTTTTGCCGTCGATTGCGTGGAAGAGGTCGAGAAGGTGGCCCGCGTGGCCGTGGGCAGCCGCGTGTTTTGCCGCGTGCTGACCGACGGGGAAGGCGCGGAATGGCCGCTGTCGCGCAAGTTCGGTTGCGTGCCGGCAATGGCTGTCGACGTGTTGCGCCATGCGGCTTCGCTCGGCCTTGACGCCTATGGCGTGTCTTTCCATGTCGGTTCGCAGCAAACGGACCTTTCCGCCTGGGACCGGGCTTTGAGCGATGCGGCCAAGGTGTTCGGCACGCTTGCCGAGGAAGGCATCGTGCTGAAGATGGTCAACATGGGCGGCGGCTTCCCGACACGCTACCTGAAGGACGTGCCGGCGGCGCAGGCCTATGGCCAGGCCATCTTTGAGGCGCTTTCCAAGCACTTCGGCAATCGCATTCCGGAGACGATCATCGAGCCGGGCCGCGGCATGGTGGGCAATGCCGGCGTCATCAAGTCCGAGGTGGTGCTGATTTCGAAGAAGGCCGACAACGACAATGTGCGCTGGGTCTATCTCGACATTGGTAAGTTCGGCGGCCTTGCCGAGACGATGGACGAGGCGATCCGCTATCCGCTGGTGACGCCGCGCGATGGCGACGCGGTGGCGCCTTGCGTGCTGGCCGGCCCGACATGCGATTCTGCCGACGTGATGTACGAGAAGGCGCCTTACCCGCTGCCGCTTTCGCTGACGATCGGCGACGAGGTGCTGATTGAAGGTACCGGTGCTTACACCACGACATACTCGGCGGTGGCCTTCAACGGGTTTGAGCCTCTCCGATCCTACGTGATCTGAGAGTTTGGGCAGAAAGGTCGATAGGCTTCAAAAGCCTGCCGACTTTCGAGCTCGAACTCACCGCCGGCGTCATTCGCCGGCGGTTCGCTTGTGGAACAGATCTCCGCTCGTGAAGGATTGCGGAAATGGAACTAGCTCAAGACAAATCAGGTATCGCGACGGGCATTGCCGTCGTTGCGGAAAATGCCGCCGATGGCACGGCGCGGGAAGCATTGCTTGACCGGGCGATGGGTCAGGCGCGCAAGCGCAAATCGTCTGAGATGTTGCGGCGCGGCCGGCGTCCGTCGGAAGGTCTGGCCTTTGTCGCACGCGATCAGGCGGGCGCGCTCATTGGTACAGTGCGGCTGTGGGATGTCGTGTTGGGCGAGGGCGGGGCGGCTGCACTCCTGCTCGGTCCGCTCGCCGTCGAACCTTCGCACAAGGGCGCAGGTGTCGGCTCGGCGCTGATGCAATGTGCAATTGCCGAAGCGGCGCGGCTGGGCCACCGCGCCATCCTGCTGGTGGGCGATGAGCCCTACTATCAGCGTTTCGGGTTCTCTTCGGAAAAGACCGGGCGGCTCGCAATGCCCGGCCCTTACGAGCGTCATCGCTTCCTGGCGCTCGAGATTGCCGAGGGTGCGTTGGATGGCGCTGCCGGCACACTCACGGCTGCCGGCCGCAAGTCGCGTCCGGACAAGCCTGAAGCTGCCTGAAACGAAAAAGGCCGCCCGGCAAAGGCGGCCTTTCCGTTCTTGAGATACCTGCTTCAGCCTATCAACTGGCTGAGTTGCATGGCGATCGACATGTCGCCTTCGATCTTCAACTTGCCGGTCATGAACGCCATCGTGGGATTGAGATCGCCTGCGATGAGCGATTCCAGATCGTCCAGCGACAATTTGATGGTGCAGTCGGCCGGTCCGTCCGTGGTCGAGATGGCAGCACCATCGATCAGGATGACCCCGTCGCTGCCGGTGTCGAACTTGACCGAGCGGTCGAAACCGGCGCTCGCTACCTGTGGCTTCAGTTTGTCTGCGATTTCCTGGACGCCCATGGCACTTCCTCGTCTTTGTGCGTTTACGCGATTGGTTTGACCGGACGATGCCCGGGCCACTCAATGGCGCACAAGGCGCCGTTCTCTTGGATATATGGCGTATATGACGTTTACGTCAACGTTATTTCTGAAATCCAGCTGCCGTCAATGCGTGCTCGCAGGCTCGGTGCCTTGCGAGTCCTCCGGTTTGGATGGCTTGCGGCGGCGCTTGGCGTTGTCGCGGATATCATCCTTGGTCAGGAAGTCGATCTGGTCGACCAGCACTTCCTTGACCAGATCGGTGCCGACGCGCGCATTGATGCTGTCGCGCAGGCTTGCCCGAAAGGCATCGAGATCAAGCGTCGTCTTGTCGGAGAAATCAAGCTGCGGGTTGGAATAGAGGTAGGAGTAGACCTGATCGGTGATGATAACCGTCGGTGGTACGGATAGCTTTTTCAGTTCGGCCGGATCAGCGGTGAACACCAGTTTCGTCAGGAAGTAACCATCTATGCGGGCGTTGCGCACATAGGGCACGGTGATGATGTCGGTGTTAACATAGTCGAGCCCGCCCAACATCGGCTTGGCGGCTTCGGCATCGTCGCGCGCGCCGGCAGTCTGGAACGAATAGAACACCGCGCCGACAGTGACGGCACAGATCCAGAGCGTGGCGACGATGAACTTGATCATCTGGGGGCGGTCCCGACTGGGATCATGGCTGTGCCCAGCCGAACTGGCCGGCCGAATAGGTGCCGTCGGCTTCGGCGTGCTGGATCGCGTTTTTCAAGAGGTTGGCAACTTCCTTGACCGCATTGAGGTGCGCCAGGATGGCCGCTTCGTTGCGCGCGAGCTTCTGGCGCAAGCGGGTCAGTCCTTCGCGGTGTTCGGCCAGCAGATTCGGCTGGTCGACGCCCTTGATGGCGCGGTTAAGCTCGTAGAGATAGCGGCTCTTGCGCGCGTTCGACGCCTTGATGTCGAAACCGGGATTGTTGCGGATCGAAGCCGTTTCTTCTTCGACGGCTTCTTCGATGCGACCGATTATGGCGCCGAGGTTGCCCGGAACCTGTACGGTCACCGGCCGAGCCGAACTTGCAGTCGGAGCGGGCAGATTGGAAGTGAATTCAGAATAGTCCGTCATCGGGCTACACCTTCTTGCTTACTGCCGGAGCCTGATCGTCGCGCAGCGTGCGCGCGATCTTCATCTGGAACTCCTGCACGAGAGATGTGGACAGTCGCACCTGGGTATCGATTTCCGTTTTCTGCGGGCTGGTCGATACAGGGCCGATCGGCACCTTGCGCTTGCCGTCGAGATAATGTTCCGCCGCTAGCGATTTGGCGATGCCTATGCCGCCATTGTCGGCGACGACGCCGGCCAGATGCTCGGCAAGCTGGGATTTCCACATGTCGCCGGCCAGACCCTTGCCGTAAACGCCTTCGGCATCCTTGGGCAGCATGTTCTGGATAAATGTTTGCAACACCATCGCTTCGAAATGCTTGAAATTCTCGGTGGTGGCATCGGGCCCAGATGCATTCGCCGTACGTGACAGTGTGGGCGCGGTGCTCGCTGAGAATTGTGCTTCGCTTGCGCCGGTGCGCTGCATCAACTGGGCGCGCGCCTGCTGGATGTCGGCAGGGTTGGCCGCGCGGGCAACGTCGAGAACGATGTCGCTGGGTGGGGAGATCGCCAAGGAAAAGACCTTCTGCCGATTGTCGCTGCCATCATCGCTCAACAAGCTTGTGGCAACCTGACGTGCCGGCCTACTCCGGCGGACGCTTCTGCCCGATCATGTCGAGGCGCTCCCTGTCGGATTGATGGCGCTCGTCGAGGCGGCGGATTTCGTCGTAAGCACGCTCGACCATATTGGTTCTTGCCGTCGCCGTTGCGACAAGTGCGGCTTCGTTGCGCGCATTTTCAAGATCGGCTTCGCTGCGCGCAACCGCGCTGGCGATCCGTCGATTGTAGAGGTCAGGGAACAGGCCAGAAAGGGAGCCCGGTGCATCGAAGGTTTCCACCAGCGTTTCTGCTTCCAGCTTTGCGGCGGCTGCACTGGAGAGAAAGGTTGCCCGGCGCGTTTCGTGCAAGGCCTTCAACTGCTCCTGCACCTGAACGAGTTTCTTCAAGCGGTCCTTGCGCGACGTCATTGCCCTACCTCGCCAATGTGATGTCTATGAAGCCGTCCACGAACAGCGACAGCATGGTGCCGAAAGCGAAGTAGAACAGGATCAGGCCGCCCGCGATGACGAATGGCAGCGAGATGAAGTAGATCGGTATTTGCGGGGTGAGTTTGTTGACGAAGCCGATCGTCAGGTTGACCAGGATGGCGTAGGCGATGAACGGGCTGCCAAGCCGGATGACAAGGAAAAAGCTTTCCGAGAGCGTGTCGGCGACATCGACCAAGGCCGCCTGTGGATTGAAGAACAAGTTGACCGGGGCGATGGCGTAGGATGCGACCAGCGCACGGATTACTTCCAGATGGAAATCGAAGACGAAAAGCAACAGCAGGGCTGAGAACGAGATGAGCGCGGCCAACGCCGCCTGTGGCTCGGCCTCTTCGATTGATGGGCCGCCCATGCTGTTGAAGCCGATCTGCATGGCAAGCGCCGCACCAATGAAGCGCAAGGCCTCCATGTAAAGCCGCGTCATGGCGCCGATCAGGCCGCCGATCAGCAACTCGGAGATGATCATCGGGGCAAGGACGGCGGGGCGCGCGTCGACAAACGGATAGATGCGATCCCAGAGGAAGACCAGAAGACCGGCGGTCACGGCCACGGCAAGGAACAGCCGGACCTGCAAGGGAACGCGCACGCTGGATAGGCCGGGCATGATCATGAAGCAGGCGCCGATGCGGCAAAAGGCAAGAAACGCCGCCACAACGACATTTTCCGCCAGCAAGCTCACGATATCGTCCCGAGCACCCTGATTTCGACGCCCTTGGCGATCTCGACATGCGACAGCACGGGCAACGTCGTGAACAGGCGTTCGACGATCATGCGGACATAAGGCCGGGCATCAGGTGCGGTGACGAGCACGAACCGTTCGCCGGCCTCGAGATGCTTGCGGATCGCCTTGGTGGCATCCTGGCCGAATTCTTCCAACTGGCGCGGGTCGATATCGAATTCGCGTATCTCGCCCTTGCCGTCGCGCTTCAGGCTCTGGTGGAATGCAAGGTCCCAGCGGTTGCCGAGACGCAGGACCTTGAGAATGCCGCCTTCCGAAAGATCGCCGCAAATCTGTTGGGCCATGCGGATGCGTACATGTTCGACGATCTGTTCGGTGCGTCGCACATGCGGGGCTATTTCGGCAATCGCCTCAATGATGAGGTGCAGGTTGCGGATCGACACGCGCTCGGCGAGGAGCAGTTTCAACACCGCTTGCAAACCGGGATAGGAGATATGCGTGGTGCAAATCTCGTCGGCCAGTTTGCGGTATTCAGGATCCTGCCGCTCGAGCAGCGCCTTCATGTCCTTGTAGGACAGCAATTGCGGCAGGTTGTTGCGGATCACTTCGGACAAGTGGGTAAGCAGCACCGACATGTTGTCGGCATAGGTGAACTGCTCGCGCTTAAGGTCTTCGGCGAAGGTATCCATGACCGAGTAGGCGCGCATGCCGAAAGCCGGCTCACGCACTTCTTCGCCGGGGATGTCGGGCAAATCGCGCGTGCCAAGCAAAACCATGATTTCGCCGACGCGCATCTCGTATTCAGCCACGACAGTGCCGTGGATCTTGATCTGATAGCTCTTTGGCGGGATGGCGAAATCGTCGGTCAGGCGAACTTCCGGCACGACGAAGCCATACTGCGTGGCGAACTTCTTGCGCATCTTGGACATGCGGAAGGCAAGTTCCTGATGTGAGCTCAGCAGGCGGGTCGATAGCTGCTTGCCGATGAGGAGTTCGATTTCCGCGGTGGCCAGCGACGCCTTGACCGAATTCTTTTCTTCTTCCGCCTTTGCCGCGGCTTCGGTTTTCTTCACCGCTTCCTGTTCGGCGATCTCGCGATTGTGGCGAAGCGGAATGACGTAGCCGAGACCTGCCATCGCAATCGCGAGCACAAGGAATGGAAACAGCGGCAGGCCGGGCATCATGCCGAGCAGTGCGAGAAGCGAGGCGGCGACGTAGAGCGCGCGCGGATATGCGCCAAGCTGGCCGAATACGGCCTGGTCAGTGGAGCCCCGGGTGCCGCCCTTGGAGACAAGAAGGCCGGCGGCCAGAGATACGATCAGCGCCGGGATCTGGGTAACGAGGCCGTCGCCGACAGACAGCTTGATGAACACGTCGGCCGCTTCGCCCATGCTCATGCCGTGGCGCAAATAGCCGATGGCGATGCCGCCGACGATGTTGATGGCGGTGATGATAAGGCCTGCAATGGCATCGCCGCGGACGAACTTGGACGCACCGTCCATGGAGCCGAAGAAGGAGGATTCTTCTTCCAGTTCGCGACGCCGCAACTGCGCCGTCTTGTCGTCGATCGTCCCTGCGGAAAGATCGGCGTCGATGGACATCTGCTTGCCGGGGATGGCATCGAGGGTGAAGCGTGCACCCACTTCAGCGATACGGGTTGCGCCCTTGGTGATGACGATGAAGTTCACCACGATCAAGATCAGGAACACGATCAGGCCGATGACGAAATCGCTCGACATGACTAGCTTGGAAAAGCCGCTGATGACGTAGCCGGCGGCATGGGTGCCTTCATTGCCATGCGACAGGATCATGCGGGTGGTGGCGATGTTGAGCGAAAGCCGCAGCATCGTGGCGATCAGCAGGATCGTTGGGAAAGACGAGAAGTCGAGAGGCCTTTGAATCCAAAGCGCGACCATCAGGATCAGCACCGACAAGGCAATCGAGAAGGCAAGCCCGATATCGATGAGGAATGCCGGGATCGGCAGGAACAGGACGGCCAGGATGATGACGATGCCAAGCGCGAAAAAGACATCGCGGCCGTTGCGCGCAGCGGTGCCGGTCGAGATGCTTTCGCTGATGGCCATCGTGTCGTCACGCCTCATGCATGGCGCAGCGCAAGGCAGCGCCACGGTTGGCCGAATCTAGCGGTTCAAACTTGCGCGAGGGTGGGGAAGCGCGCCGTCAGTGCAGGTCGATCGGCCCCTTCGGCGTGACGATAGCCTGGTCGGCGGTGGTTGGGCGCTCGATCATGCGGCGCACGCGCGGACGGTCGGGGCCGCTGTGGAGGGCGCGAATACGCTCCGTGATGGCTGCGTCGGCGAATGTCGCGCGGGTGTTGTGGCGCACGTACTCCAGCCAGGTTGGTGTATGGTAGGTTTCCATCCACATTTCGGGATTTTCGAGGTCGCGCGCCAATGTCCAGTTGCGGGCTCCGTCGCGGCGGCGAATGCGGCCGCGCTCGGCCATGAGTTCGATGAACTCGGGCAGGTCTTCGTCGCGGATGATGTATTCGATCATGATGGCGATGGGGCCGCTGCGCGGTTTTAGGTCGAGCGACAGAAGGGGCTCGGTAAAGCGGTTGAGCGGATCGAGGTTGATTGCCGCCAGTTGCGGCAGGGGTACGAGGAAGCCGAGCGCACCGCCGGCCAGCATGGTGATTGCGGCGGCAATCAAGGCCATCTCCACGCCATGCGTTTCCGCAACAACGCCCCAAATCCAGCTTCCCAGCGCGATGCCGCCGAAAGTTGCGGTCTGATAGATGGATAGCGCTCTGCCGACGACCCATCTCGGCGTCGACAACTGGACCGTGACATTGAAATGCGACAACGCCAGCACCCAGCACGCGCCGCCCACGAGAAGACCGGCGCAGGTCATCCATGCCTGCGTGCTGAATGCGGCAACCAATGCGCACACGGCAAAGCCTAGGAAGGCGTAGCGAACCATGATCTCGCTGGGGAGTATCTGGCGCAACCTGCCGCTGAGCAGTGCGCCGCCGACCGCGCCGAGACCGAAAGCGCCCAACATGATGCCGTAGGTTAGCGGGCCGCCCTGAACGAGGTCGCGCGCCACTAGAGGAAGCAGTGCAAGGATCGAGCCGGTGGTGAAACCGAATACCGATGCCCGCAACAGTACCTTGCCGATGTTGGGAGACATCGCCACGTAGCGGACGCCGGCGCCCATCGCAGCGCCCAATGTTTCGCGGGGTAGCTTGGCCGCGGGAACTTGAGGGTTCCAGCGAAACAGCACGAAGATCAGGGCGATGTAGCTGGCGGCATTGGCGGCGAATGCGGCCGCTGCGCCCGCTGTCGCAACAATGATGCCGCCGATAGCAGGGCCCACACTACGGGTGAGATTGAACCCCATCGAATTGAGAGCGACGGCGGCTGGCAGATCGGCGCGCGGGACCATGTCACCCACCGAAGCCTGCCATGAGGGGTTGTTCAGTGCCGTGCCGCAGCCGATGAGGAAGGTGAATGCAAGCAGCGACCAAGGCGTGATCAAGCCGAGATAGGCGACGACTGTGAGCAGGATCGACACGGTTACCATGAAGCACTGTGCCACCAGCATGACCTGACGCCTTCCGAAGCTGTCGGCGATTGCGCCTGAAAGCAGCGAGAAAAGCATGATCGGCAAGGCGGTCGACGCTTGGACAAGTGCGACCATATCGGAGGACGTGGTAATCGACGTCATCAGCCATGCCGCACCGACGCTCTGTATCAGGCCGCCGAAGTTCGAAGCCAGGCTGGCGGTCCAAACGGCTCGGAAAATGCCGTGCCGGAACGGGGCCAGAGTGGATCTTCTTTCAACTTCAGCTTCGTCGTCGATCACGCATTTCGCTCCGGCAGCGTACGGATTTTTCTCCGTTGGCCTCGGATACTGCACAGCCTTTCGGATTCTAGGCCACTGCGAAGAATAGAGCGACCGTCTTCTGGGTCCAGACGGCCTCTTTCAACAGGCAATGGCAGGTCGGGCCGATGGGCTAGAAGCCGTTCTCGACCCGCTCGAATATGACATTGGTGAAGGCGGAAATCTGGCTGCCTACGAATGGGCCGGTGAGCGCGACCACCAGCATGATGGCGACGATTTTCGGCACGAAGGTCAGCGTGATTTCCTGAATCTGGGTGAGCGCCTGGACAAGTGCGATGCCGATGCCGACGACCATGGCGACCAGGACGACGGGCGCGGAGGCGACAAGCACCGTCCACACAGCATATTGCATGATGTCCAGTGCGTCGGCTTCGTTCATGGCTTCAAATCTACGCCGTTGTCCGGTGCAAGGACACTGGCCCGGTCAGCCTGTCCCGATTCAATTTGTCAGCTTGCGTTTTTCACGGTGACGCCGGGGCCAACCGCGACCTCTGCGCCGCCTTCGAGTATGGCGGTTATTCCGCTCGCCGTGAGGCGGACCTCTTTCACCACACCGCTGGTTGCGCCATCGGCGGAAGTGAGCAGGTGGCCGATCAGGCTGTCGGCTTGCGCAAGGGCTGACGACTTCAGGATCTGGTCGAGCTTCGTATTGGTCTGAACCGTCTGCTCAACCTGCGAAAAGGTAGCCAACTGCGACACGTATTGTGTCGAGTCCATCGGCTGGGTCGGATCCTGGTTCTTCATCTGCGCAATCAGCAGACGCAGGAAGGAATTGTAGTCGACCGTCGTCTTCGATTTTGCCGATGCCGGATTAGCGGTCGGGGGCAGGGCTGTTGTCATATCCACGTTCATGGTCAGCGGGCTCCTACTGCCAGCGGGCGGACTTCGCCCATCTCATCGTCGTCGTTTTGCTGAAGCGCCTCGCGCTCGAACGCATAGAGAGAGCGAATGGTCTTCAACGCTTCGAATACATTGTCTTCGCCAACCATGCGGTCGACCTGCTTGAGTGGATTGCGAATGCGCTCATCCTTGAAGCTGGCCAGCATCAGTGGCAGCGACCGGCGGAACATGTCGCGTGCTTCAGGTGCGCCTTGCGGGTTCATCAGCATGACCTGCAGGATGAAGTAGAGCTGCTTGAGCGGGGTCGAAGCGTCTTCCGGCTGGAGAACATGGCTTTCGAGAAGGAACTGGACGTCGTTGAGCAATTCCATCGTGACCTTGCGGTCAAAGCGGACGACAGCGCCGTTGAGATAGATCTTCTCATTGGCCTTCAGGGAAAGCTTGAACGTGTTGCTCATTGGATGCCATCCCGGATGATTTGGGAAACCTCGATGACGCCTTCGAAATTGTTCGTCCTGCCCTGGCGGATATCTTCCGTCTCGCGCAGCACCCACAGGCCGATCGAAATCAGGTTGGCGCGCAATTCCTTCGGCAGTGCGTTTTCGTTGGAGCTGAGGTCCTCGACGAAGGTCGTCCAGACGCGGTTGGTGAAGTGGAGCGCCTCGACGGCCTCCAGCGACTCCGGACCGACGGCTGCGGCTGCCGTCAGAAGATCGATCGAGCGGCTCAACAGCTGACGCTCACGATCCTTCGCATCGGCAATGGAGTCTGTTTGAATGTCGGCGTAGGAAAATTGATACATCGCTTGTCCGTCTGATCAGGTCAGGTAGTTCAACAGGCTGAGTTGCTGGATGCGCGCCGTCAGCGCGAAAGATGTCTGGATGTGGGACATGAGGTCGTTGACGCGGTTGGCGGCCTCGTAGGGGTCGACGCCTTCCAGGTCGATGATGTGGCGCTCGAACAGATCCACCTGCGTGTTGATGCGTTCGCTGGCGGCCGATACCCGGTTCTGGACGATGCCCGTTTGCGACTGCAGCTGGCCGAGGTCGGAGATTGCCTCGCCGGCCAAGGCGAGTGCCTTTGCTGCGGCTGCATTCTTGGCAGCGCTGCTGAGGTTGCCTGAAAATGCCTCAGTGACGATGGCGGCAGCCATTGCGATCTTGCGCAGACCCTCTTGATTGGCGCTGACCGAGGTCCCGGTCGTCTCGTTGAGAGCGATGCGGCTGACAATCTGCTGATCGGTGGCGTTTGACCAATTGGCCTGCCAGCCGGCGCCCATGAATTGCGGGGTCACGTCGTTGGTCAGGAAATCGTCCATGTCGGCCGCGGAAATGTTTGCGGCCGCCGGGTCGTTCTGGGCAAAGCCGAAACGTGCCAGGAAGGCGGCGTCGAAAGCCGCTTTTGCTGGTGAGGACGCTGCCGAATAGTCGTTGATCGGCCTTACATCAGTGTTGGTGCCGGCGAACAGATATTCTCCGTTGAGGCTGGCATTCAGCATTGATGTCAGCGATTGCAAGGCGGAGCGCCCGCTTTCGGCGGCGACGCTGTCGGGCATGTCGCCGGAGGAAGCAACCGTCATGCTGGAGAGCAGGGATTGGGCGGCACTAACGATTTGCCCGAGCGCATCCTGCGTCGATTTCAGGCGCGAGGACACCAGCGCGTTTGAATCGACAATGCTGTTCAATCGGTCGAGGTCGCGGTGGAAATTCACCGATTGCGACGTGTTTGCCCCCAGGGTCAAACCGATGTCGGCGACCTTGCCGCTGTCCAGTTCCTTCTGTGCCTTGACCAGATCGACCTGCATGCGCGTTTGCGAGTAGCGCATGGCGTTCGAGACGGCGGAGGAGGAGACGGAGACAGCTTTCATGGTCAGACTGCCTCAAGCAGTGCGTTGAGCATTTGGTCGATCGTGCTCATCAGGCGAGCCGAAGCCTGATAAGTGTGTTCGAGGTCGAGCATCAGCGACATTTCCATGTCGACGTTCACGCCGGTCTCGTTTGACAAAGCTTCTGCGGAGCGGCTTGCCAACGCCTCCTTGGTGTCTGCCAAGGTGGTGGCCTGCTGGCGAATGCTTTCAAACCAGCCAATGGCGTTCGACGAGAACGAGGTGACGCTGGACGTTGCCGCGATGCCCGCCGCTGGACTAAAGGTCATCGGCGTATCGAGGCGGTCGCCATAGCCGATCAGCAACTCGGAATAGGATGCGCCACCGGTCGTGTTCTTGACATAGCCCGCGCCATTGATGCCGCCGTCGCGCACCAGATTGACGTTACCGCCCTGAGATGGGTCGACCGCCGCATTGATACGGATCGTGCCGGCAAGACCAGGTTCCAGAGTGGTGGGGACGGCGGGGCCGCCCTGCCAGGTGAAGAGCCCGGCCATGTCGGCCAGCGGTGGGGCCTTTTCTGCAAAGGCATCAATGAGCCCGCGAGCGATCTCGTCAAGCTGGTTCTGCATGGTGGAGGCGACACCGTCGCGCAACTGCAGGAAGCCGGCGAGCTTTCCAGTTGCTTCGCTGTTTCCTCCCGAACCCGACGATATCGGGACATTGTCGATATAGACAGTGGCGCCCGTCGTTGTCGGCCCATAGCCCGGTGATGGCGTGAAGCTCACCGAGCGCGGAACGGTCTCGAACAGCATCGTGCCGTCGGCTGTCGTGACGACCATGTCGTTGTCGCCACGCGTATAGGTCGAGATCGGTACGTATTCTGCGATTTTCTTCAGAAGTGCGTCGCGCTTGTCCAACGCATCGGAGACGTCGGTGCCGGAACGGGTGCCCGATATGATGGCCTTGTTGGCACCTTCGAACTGCACGAGCAGATCGTTCAACTGACCGACAGCATTCGAAATCTGGCTGTCCATGTCGGTGCGGAAGGCCTGTATGGCAGTCGTTCCCTCGTTCAGGGAGCGAACGGCCTGCCTCGCGGTCTCGACGACGCTTGCGCCAAGGTTCTGATTGGATGGCGAGGTGGCGTAAAGTTGCAGCGCGTTTTGCAGATTGCCGATTGCCGTTGAGGCGGAGGTGGCATTGTCGACGCCGTTGACTGCGATCTGGAGCCTGTCGAGTCCACTCGACAGGGTGGATTGGCCGCTCCAGGCTGACAGGGCTGCCAGGTTCTGCCGGAAAAGCTGGGCATTGGTGGCACGCTGGATATCGACCGAGCGCGCCCCGGGTGCCGTGCTGACTACGGTTGCAATGCGGCGTGAGTAGTCAGGATTCGAGGCATCCGAAACATTGCGCGTGACAACGCTGGTCTGGCGCGACGTGGTCAGAAGCGCAGACTGGGCGATGCTCAATGCGGATGACAGCGACATTCTATACTTTCACGGCCTTTATGCCGGTTGCTATCTCTTTAGGTTGACAAGGACGTCCATCAGGTCGGAACCGGTCTGAAAGACCTTGGAATTTGCGGTGTAGCTGCGCTGGGCGGCGATCATGTCGGTGAGCTCTTCGGCGATATCGACGTTGGAGCTTTCAAGAGCGCCCGATACCACTGCGCCGAGCTTGCCTTCGTTGGCGAAGCCGATGGTGATGTCGCCGGAATCCGTACCCTGGGCGTAGACGTTGCCGGGCAGCACGGCCAACCTGTCGGGGCTCTGTACTGTGGCCAACGGGATCTTGTAGAGCGCACGGGTGGAGCCGTCGCCGTACATGGCGTAGATCGTGCCATCCTTGCTGATCTGAACCTTGTCGATCGTGCTCGGCGCATTGCCATTGGTCGCGCCGCCGGAAACGGTGAAGCCCGCGCCGAGTTGCGTAAGCTGAGACAGATCGAGATTGAAAGCCCCGCCATTCGGAATGGTGAGGGCAACGCTGTCGGTGCCGCCTGTCAGTTGACCGGTCGTGTTGTCGAAGGTGAGGTTGGCCGTGCCGAGAGCGCCACCTGCGTAGGGGAACGATGTGCCCGGCGTGGCGGCCGCCTGATCGAACACCGCGACTTGCCAGGTGCCTGCGCCGGTGTTGGTGAAATAAACGTCCAGCAGCTTGCGATTGCCGAGATTATCGTAGGCTACCATCGACGATTTCGACGTGTACTGGGCCGTCGTGGTGTTCGTAGTCGGCAGGTCGCCGGCTGCAACCGGTGTCGCGCCTGCCGGCAGATTTCCCTGATAATAGCCTTCGGTGCTTGGCGAGGCGGTCATCTGACCATCGGTGATACGGACGGGCTCAAGTCCGTCGAAGCCGTTCACGGTGGCGGCGGGAACACCGTTTTCATAGCTATAGGCCATCAACTGGAAGCCTGCGGCGTTGACCAGACGTCCTTCGCCATCGGGCACGAATGCGCCGGCACGGGTCAGGAACGGGGTGCCGTTCGGGTTCTGCACGACGAAGAAGCCGTTGCCATCGACGGCCAGGTCCGACACGGACGTCGTATACTGGAGAACGCCTTGGGCGCTGATCGAATTGATGACCGTCGTGGTCACGCCGCCGGAGTTGTAGCTACCGCCCGTGCTGGGCATGACGAGCGTCGAGAATTCCGTCGAGGCTCTTTTGTAGCCTGTCGTGTCGGAGTTGGCGATGTTGTCGGCTGTCGTCGACAACCGGTTCGCCTGGGCGGCCATTCCGGAAACGCCGGTTCGCATCATTCCATACAAGCTCATCGAAACGTCTCCTCAGGTCCACTGGGTGTGGCGAAAAGAATACGCTTGTTGTCTTGCGCGAGGCTGGCGCGGATAGGAGGGCGCAGGCCGTTCGCCTGATCCATCAGAAGACGAGCCGGTAACCGAGGAAGCGTTTTGAATCGATCGGATCGTGGCCAAGCTTCTCGCGAAGTTTCTTACGCAGCTTGGAGATGTGGCTTTCCACGACGTTCTCTTCGACCTCGTCGTCGAAGATGCCGTAGATCGAATTGAAAACCTGGGTCTTGGTGACACGGCGGCCGCGATTGGCAGCCAGAAATTCCAGTATGCGCCGCTCGCGCCGCGGCAATGGCAACGGCTGTCCGTTGATCTCGGGGTCGCGGCCATCCATGAAGATGCGCATCGGACCGATCTCGGTAAAGCTCGCGCTATCATCGGCCCTGCGGCGGATCGCGGTGATACGAGCAAGGATTTCGCGGATATGGACCGGCTTTCGGACGACGTCGTCGACGCCGGATTCGAAGAGCTTGAGCGTGTTCTCAAGTGAATGATGTTCGCTGAGCGCGATCACAGGCGCGCCGGTGCGTCCACGGATCTGGCGCGGCGAAATGCTGCCTTCGCGACAGTCGCCGATCAGGAACGCACTTACCGACTTGAGATCGTCATCGGCGACGCTTGCCACCCACTCGTCGAATTCGCTCGGCGCGAAACCGGCGCAAGCGACCCCTTCTCGATCAAAAAGTGAGTTGTAGCCCTCAGTTACGAGTTCGCGCTCATCAACGACCACGATCATCGGCCCGCCCTCCGAATCAAATCATTTGCCCCGTAGACAGGCGTAGTCGCTGGCCGGAATCCTGGAAAACCGTCAATTCTTGTAGCTAGTTTCTTGGGAGTCAGGAATCGCGTGGGTTGTAGTCGTTGCAATTCAGGGCTGGAGACATGAGTAAATGTCCGGTGGCACAGCCCGCTTGGCAGGCGGCGCCGGAAGCAATTACACTAAACTCATGGGTTGCAGAAGGCGCGTGCGTTGGAGGTCCATTTTCCAAAGCCGACCGCGACCATGTTGGCTATGACACGGCAGACATAGACTTTCTGGGCAGGATCGTTGTTGGGGCCGGCATGGTAGCGAGCGACTGCCATCGACCAGGTCGTGTGACGGGCATGCAGGCTTGCAAGGAAGCGGGCGGCGTAGTCGACATTCTTGTGAGGGTCGAGCATGTCGTTCACGCTGCGGAAGTGTTCTGCGTGGTAGTGGTGGTTGACCTGCATGCAACCAAGGTCAATCAGCTTCTTGCCTTGTTGTTGAGCAGCAGCAAACGCGGCAAGGGCCTCGCTGCGGCTTCTAGGGAAGACAGCCTTTCCCTCTATATTCAAGGCGTTAGGTTGCAGGCTGCCCTTTTTCCCCGTTTCAGTAAGGCCAACCGCGTAAAGGATTCCAGCCGGAATGCCGTATCGGTCCGCGGCCCGCAGGATTTCAGTTTCACAGGCGTTGGTCGATGCGCTGGCTTCTACCTGGAGAGCACTAGATAACAAGCCCGCTGTCAGTGCGGCCGCGAGCAGTCGAGGCAGGGCGGCCGGAATTGTGCGCGTCATTGTCGTTGCTTCTTCCCGAATGATGTTCGCCGGAGCCGTTGCCATTGCTGCCTGATTGCCCGGATTGGAACGACGATGAATCACGGTTGGGGAGGGCTGTCGCGGAACCTCCGGCATCAGTGCGAGGCGCGGGTGCAACTGCTATTGTAGGTTGTAGAACGGTAATCTTGCCGACATCGAAGCCCAGATCACGCAAGGCGCGTGCGATGGTGTCGCCATCCGATGAAAGACGACGATAGGCCTCTTGAGTGTCGGGCAACAATTCAATCGAAAGTTGTTCTCCGACGAGGCGCAGACTTGCATTCACCATCCCAAGTTCTGCGGGATGGAGTTCGATCTTTAATGTGTGCGCCACGGTCGGAGCCTGATGAGGCACGGTTGGCGCCGAGGCCGCACTTGCCTGCGTTTGCTGCGCCCCGATGTCGGAAGCTATCGCGGCGACCAAGCGCGAGGTGGTGGGGTCAAGGCCCGGTACCGCGGGTGCCGGGAAACTCTGCGCAGACACCACGGCGACGCGCTCATGCGTTGGCGGCCGTGCAGCTGGCTCGTCGGCCGTTGCAGCGCTAGTCGTATGTGTAGCTTCGACCAAATTGGCCACGGCGACTGATTTTCTATCGCCGTCGCTCACCGACGTTTCCGGTTCTCTCGGCGGGTCAACGGCAATTGTCGCCTGGATCGCTGGCTTCGATGCCGGTTGTTGAATTTCGATGTTGCGCGGACCTTCGGTTTTGATCGGCTTCTTTTCCTGTAGTTCCGGATCAATGTCCGGGAGGATTGCTTCCGCAGCGCGGAGCGATCCGGGCGTGCCGTCATCTTCTGCGGTGTTGCTGATTGTATTGCCAGTTGGGCCTTGCTTGTCACCGAGCGACGAGGCGCGGTTGATTTCCTGCAAGCTCATGAGCAGAGGCAAACGCTCGTGCGCGGCACTGCCGGGAGTTGCATCACCGTGCTTTTCCGTTGTCTTGTGTGTTTTGTCGTCATCCATTCGGATGGCCTTGCCAGGCGTGAATAGGAAGCGAGCGGTTTTGTCGCCATCGGCTTCGTTCGTGATCTCTTCCTTGGCAATCCGGGCGCTATGATGTTCACCATCTGGCACCACGCGGTGCAGGATAGCGCCCCGCGATCGGTGAGGGTGGTCCGCCGCGTGCCTGGCGCTGGCATGACCTTTGTTGTCGCCCAGCACATCCTGAAAACTGCTGTCGCTGTTGTCGGCATTGGCCTGCACGACGGACTTGCCTCCAAACGAGCCGGGGAGGGTGTTGCCGATACTGACGGTCATTCGGGCGCTGCTCCAAGCAACTGGTCAATCTTGTCGAGAGTGCGGTGGGTGGTGGTTATGGCTTCATCGGTGGGATCGGCGCTGGCCACCGACGAAGGCGCCGTGTTCGACGCGTCGCTTGAGGTGACGGCCTCGGCCCCGGTGGTAGCTTTTTCGGCCGGTGGAGACGCCGGCTGTTCAGGCATGATGCCTTCCACCACCGGAAGCTCGTCCTCGGCTTCGGGAGACGGTTCAGTGGTGGGCTTCTCAACGGCGGCGTCGGCTTTTGCCTCCGTCGCCTTCGGCTCAAGCGGCTTGCTGGCCTCGTGCGGGGAAGGGGAAACCTTCGCCGGCGGAGCCACCACTTCGCTGGTGATGGTACGGGCAGCGTCGAGCAGGAACCGATCGCTTTGCGACAGGCTGTTGCGGTCAATGCCACTCAGCTGTTCGCGCACGTCTTCGATGGTTTCCGAAGTCACGTTCGACAGGTTGGCGTAAAGCAGTGCGCGCGGATCGTCGGTGTTGCGGATGCCGTTGTGGCCCTGCTCTGCTCTTGCCGACGCAAAAGTCGAAAGGTCGATCAGCCCATTGATTGCGGCGCTGCGGGCAATACGCAGGTAGATGACCTTCTCGCGTTCTGGATCCATCATTGCCGTGATGTCATCCAGCTTGTCGTGGCTGATCGCTATGTTCAACGAAATGACGCCATCCACGAATATGTCGGCGAACTGGCTGGCATAGGGAGAATGCAGGTAACGCGCGACATATTGCGTTGAGGCAAGGGCAAAGCGCGCCGCATCGCCGGAGGCAACTGCGATGGCGATCGAACGGCGAAGCGCCGCCTCTTCCACCAGCGTGCCCGGGCTTAGCAACCGGGCCTGATCCAGCAGTTTAAGCGCGCCGGCGACGTCTTCCTTGGCAAGCAGCGATCCCTTGATCAGCGCCACGAACGGACCGAGGTCGCGTGGCAACGTCATCGGATCAACTGTCTTCAACGCCGACAGCGCGCCGCCGGGATCGCCCTGAAGATAGGCAATCACGCCGCCTGCTATTGCCTTGTCCTGATCGCTCAATTCGAGGCGTGAGGCCGCAACGGCCAACGTGGCCGGGTTGCCGCCACTCATGCCATAGACCATCAGGGCGTGAAAATTCTTGGTGTTCTTGAATTCCTGTATGTCCGCATTGCGTAGGCGCTGATCGGTGATTTCGAGCAATTTGCCCTGCATGGGAAGGGCGGCATGGTCGCCAGACGCAATGCGGTCCTGGACAAGCTGAAGCGATCTTACGAGTTGATAGGGTTCGAGCGCCTCCTGGCCGTTGGCCGTGGAGCCGAGGCTTGCGATGCAAAGCCCGGCGCCGACAAACCGCCAGAGTCCGGCGCGGCCAATCATCCATCGGTCTCCAGAAGGATTGCGATGCGCCGGTTTGCGGCCGAAAGCGGGTTTGCCTTGTCCTTGGGATCGCGGTCGGCAAATCCGGCGACTTCCTTCACGCGGCTTTCATCGACGCCGCCACGGATCAGCATGTAATAGGCTGCGTGGGCTCGCGCGGACGACAAGCGCCAGTTGTCGTAGGTGTCATTGCGGAAAGGACGGGCGTCTGTATGACCCTGGATGGAAAGGGTGCCTTTCTGGCTGTTGATGATGCGGCCGATCTTCTCCATGGCCAGAACCAGATCGCGGCGCGGCACCGCCGAACCGATCTCGAACATGCCGAAATCGAGCTGGTCGGTAATGGAGATGACAACACCCTTGTCGGTGGCCTCGACGGTTATGCCCTCGGCGACCTTGTCCCCGGACAGCGCCTTCGCCAGTTCCTGCTTGACGCGTTCGGAAGCCTCGACCGTCTCGGCGCTGGGGCCTTTGTCTGCGGGCTTTTCTTCCGCAGGTTCCGGTTTGGGAGCGTCTAGCTTGGCAAATTCCTCCCGCAGTTCGCTGTCGCCGGACAGTGGGGAGGAGGGGTCGAAGGGTGGTTGCACGTTCTGCGGTTGTGGCTTTGTTTCCGCGGCTGCCTCGGCCTTGGTCTCCGGAACAGCGATCTCGGCGACCTTGTCGTCCGGTTTGGCTGGATCGCCCTCGACCTTCGCCCGTTCCGCGCTTGCTTCGGCACCCGGCGTGGAAATCTGCTGCGACCAGAAATCGGGCGCGAATGGATCACGATAGGACTGACCACCCGAGGCACCGTTAGCCGGCCCGGCGTTCTGCGCTCCGCCATCGCCTTTCTCGCTGATATTCTGGAGCTTGCCTGAATTGGCGACGATTTCGGCCAATACCGCATAAGGGTCGGCAAACAGTTTTTCGTCGGATGGGAAAGATTGCGTCGTCGGCTGTTCTTCCTTGTTAGGCTCCTTCACGGAGCCTGCATTACCCTGGCCGTCCTTGCCGGTCTTGGTGGCGGCATCCTGCTGGTCATCGGCTGCCATGCCGGAAGAGGCGGACTCGCTGCCGAGATCCTCGAGGCCCTTTCGGTTAGCGTTGCGGTCGATCAGTTTGATGGGGTTGAAATAACTGGCAACAGCCGCTTTCGTCTGTTCATTGGCAGCGTTGATGAGCCACATCACAAGGAAGAAGCACATCATCGCCGTCATGAAATCGGCAAACGCGATTTTCCAGACGCCGCCGTGGTGGCCTTCGTCCTCGTCGCCGTGACCACGGCGCACGATGATGATCTCGTGCTTTTCGCCGGTGTCTTCAACAGTACTCATGCCAATATCTCAGATAGTGCGGTCGACCATTCCGACATGCGGGTTTCCACCACGACGTCATTGATGGTGACGGTGAGATCGAAGCCGGGATTTTCGATGAAATCGAGATCGGCTGCGCGCTCTCCCAACGAACCGCTCAACGTTTCAAAAAGGGAGATGGGTCCTTGCACGCGTACGCGAACGCCTTCGGCATCAGCCAGTGCGCTGTTGATCGTATCCGCGAGTATGGCAAGGGATCGTTCCTGAAGATGCTTGCTCAACACCGGGCCGATCGCTCTTGCAGCCGCGGTGCTGACCAACTCGACCACCTTGGACTGCATGGCGTCCATGCGCTCGGCAATGGTGGTGCCTACGTCTGAGCCAAGCGTTTCCAGAAATGCCTTGGCTTCATCCGCATTGGCCTGCCTCAACTCGGCAAGTTCATTCTGGTGCGCTTCAGTCAGGCGGGCTTCCAGCGCGGCTTCCGCTTCGGCGACCGCTTCTGCGATCAATTGGCCAATATCGGCCTGAGGTGGATTGGCTGTCTGGCGTTGCGCGTCGAACTGCGCCGGACTTGGCCGCTCCTTAGCCGGCCCGAAATCCGGCAAAAGCTGAAGAAGCGCAGTTGCGGACATCATCCCACTGCCTCGGGAGCCGCCCACTTGCGGAGGATCTGGGCCGTGCGCTCTTCGTTGAGATCAACCATGCGCGCGAGCCGCTCCTGCGGGGCGGGTCTCAGTTTGCGGCGCAAATCATCCAAAGGGGCGGGGGTTCCTCGCGACGAATCTGGGAGGGTGGCCTGGACAGTGTCGTCATTGGCCGCTGCTACCGCATCAGGTGTGGGAAGTGAGCGCTGTACCTCGTCGAAGCTCGGCCCGGCAATCGCGCCCGGCTTTGCAGTCTGTGCCGTCAGTGCGGCAGCCATCGGCCGAAGCCCGAAGAAGGCGACGAGGAAAACCACGACGATGAATGCGCCGGCATTGATGAGTGTGCCGGTGTATTGTCCCACCGATTCCAGAACGCTCGGCTGCTCAATTGCCTGCCCGTCCAACCCGTCGATGAATTCGACTGCCGAGACGTCGATGACGTCGCCGCGCTTCTCGTCGAAACCGGTAGCGGAGGCAACCATCTTGCGGATATCGGCAACACGCGCGGCGATCTGCTCGGGCGTCGCGTCCTTGCCTAGGATCGTTGCCAGACGCTGCTGGTTGACGACAACAGCCACCGACATCCTGTTGACCGTGTAGCCGTTGGAAACTGTCGCGATGCGCTTGGAATTGATCTCGTAGTTGGTGATCTCTTCCTTGCGGTCGTTCTGGGACGTGGACTGAGGACCGTCGGTCGCGGCAGGTTGCGTTTCCGGCAGGTTCTGTTCGACGCTCGCCGGGGAAGAGGTCTGCTTCTGGCTGCTCGCTTCGTTGTTGCGGACCGTCTGGATCGACCGCTCGACGCGGGAGTTGGGGTCGAAAATGGTTTCTTCGGTCTGGCGCGTGTCCGTGTTGACATCCGTCTTGACGCTGGCGCGGAAATTGTCGGGCCCGAGATACGGAGTGAGGGCGCGACGGATGTTTTCCCCGATCTGTGCTTCAACGGTCTGCTCGACGCCCAGGGTGCGGGCTGCGCTTGTATTTGACGGATCGTCGCCTGCGGCGAGCAGATTGCCCGCGGAATCGAGAACCGTGACCTTGTCTGCGCCTAGGCCGGGTACGGCCGCGGCAACGAGATGACGGATGGACATCGCCGTCTTTTCACCGTCGATGCCGGCGTAGCGGATGACGACCGATGCGGAAGGCTGCTGCTCGTCGCGGCGGAAATTGGCCCGCTCTGACATCACGATATGGACGCGGGCTGCCTTGATGCCCGACAGCGACTGGATGGTGCGGGAGATTTCGCCTTCCAGCGCGCGCACGCGGGTGATCTGCTGCATGAACGACGTCAGCCCGAGCGAGCCGACATTGTCGAAAAGTTCATAGCCGGCGTTGGCGCTGGTCGGCAGACCTTTCTCCGCCAGCAGCATGCGGGCTTGCGCCGTGGTGCCGGCGGCGACCGATACGCTGCTGCCATCGGAGCCGACGTCGAAATTGATGCCGGCTTCTCCGAGCACCATGCCGATCTGGTTTACGTCCGAGCGTTCAAGCCCGACATAAAGGGTCTCATAGGCAGGTCGATTGAGATAGATCGAAGCGACCGCGATCGTTGCCATGACAAGGGCGGCTATGCCGACCAGCATGGCCAAGCGCTTTGCGCCGAACCCCTTGAGGTTATTGACGATTCCTTGAATCTGTTCCGGCACTGCCCCACGGCCCCCGCATAATTGCCCGCTCAGAGTCTAGCTGTCGAAGCTTGTGCGAAAATGAAATCGGGCCGCGTTTTGGCGCGGCCCGATGGGAATAATCCTGGCGTCACGAGAGCCCGGTCAGCCCTTGAAAAGCGCCAGTATGTTCTGCGAGTTGGCGTTCGCAATCGACAAGGACTGGATGCCCAATTGCTGCTGAACCTGGAGCGCCTGGAGACGGGTCGATTCCTTGTTCATGTCGGCATCGACGAGCTGGCCGACACCACGGTCAATCGAGTCCATCAGCTTGGAGACGAAGTCCTTCTGCAGGTCGATCTGCTTCTTGGCCGAGCCAAGGATGGTGGCGGTGTCAGTCAGGTCCTTCATGACATCGTCTACCTTTGAGATCATCTGCATGATGATGTCGTCCGTGACGCCCGTTGCAGTGATGTCGAGATTATAGACTGAAATATTGTCGATCTTGGCAGGAACAGGCGCTGTAACGGCCGCCTGGGCTGCGGTGTTGGCCGCTATGTCGGTCGCGCCGCCTGCTATGGCAGCCTTGTAGGCTGTTTCATATTCGGACTGCGCCGTTGCCGTTGCGTAGATCGAGGTCTGGCGATCGAGCAAGCCCTGGTTCTTCACGTCTGCGGCGAGGCCGGAGTCGAACAGCTTGACGCTTTCGACGTTGATATCGATCGTGCTCAGGATGACCGAGCCGTCTGAGCTGCGGTTGAACGACGAGACGATCTTCACATCCTGCTGGATGCCGTCGTTGGCGGCGCTGACTTGCTTGGAAATCACCGAGAGGAAATTTGTGCCGGAGAAAGTCGCCGCGTCGGCGTAGGACTTCATCTGGCCCTGAAGTGCCTTGATTTCCGTCTGGATCTTGGCCTTGTCGGAGTCGCTCGCGCCGTAGGAGGCAACCAGCTTCTGCTTGATCTGGTCGACCGTTTCCAGCGCCTTGTTCATTCCGGTGTAGGCCGTATCGACCTTCGAAGCGCCGAGACCCAATGCATCCTGCACTGTGGACAGGGACTGGTTGTCGGAGCGCATCGTCGTGGCGATAGACCAGTAAGCGGCGTTGTCTACGGCTTCCGCAACCCGGTAGCCGGTCGAAATCCTGCTCTGGGTTTGCTCAAGCGCCCTGGTGGTTGCGCTCAGACTTTGAAGTGCTGTCAACGCCGAAGCGTTTGTCATGATGCTGGCCAACGAACTCACCCCTCTTAAATTCCGGCCCATACACGGGCCGGATCGACCTTCCAGGTTGGCGGTGACGTGACACCTGCCAGCCCGCCCTAAAGCTGTGGTTAACCATAACTAGAGCGATATGGTTAATGGCCGATTAAAGAGATTTGCCTCGCGTGCCAAATTGGCTGAACGCGGTGAGGGATGGGGGACCAGTGGCCTCGAATGCAAAAAGGGCCGCGCTTTTGGCGCGGCCCCAATTGGCGAAGTTTGGTTTGGTTTAGCGGAACAGCGACAGGATCGACTGCGAACCGCTGTTGGCGATCGACAGCGCCTGGATGCCGAGCTGCTGCTGAACCTGCAGCGCCTGGAGGCGGGTCGATTCCTTGTTCATGTCGGCGTCGACGAGCTGGCCAACACCGCGGTCGATGGAGTCCATCAGGCTCTGCGTAAAGGTCTTCTGCAGGTCGATGCGGCTCTTCGATGCGCCGAGGTTGGTCGCAGCCGTCGTCATATCCTTGAGCGCGGCGTCCACGACATTCATCTGCTGCGCGATCTGCGCATCGCTATGACCCTTCACGGTGAGTGACGACAGCGAATAGGTGTCGCCAGCCGCAGGGGCTGCGCCCGCCGTCGGAACCTGAGCCGTACCGGTGACCGCACCAGTCGTGCCAAGGCGGGCTGCATCGAGAATGCCCTTCTTGGTCGGTGCCGCGCCAGCGTCGTAAAGCTTGATGTCGTCGACCTTGATGTCGATGGTGGAGATCGACGCTGCGCCGGCTGAACTGCGGTTGAAGGCAGACACGACTTTGACGTCAGCCGAAGCGCCAGTGGCGTTCGAAACCGACAGCATGTTCGTGCCGGAGAAAGTCGCAGCATCGGCATAAGACTTCATCTGCGCCTGAAGCGATGCGATTTCCGTCTGGATCTTTTCCTTGTCGGCGTCGGTTGCACCGTAGGCCGCCACCAGCTTGACCTTGATCTGGTTAACCGTGTCGATGGCTTTGTTCATGCCGGTGTAGGCAGTGTCGACCTTGGAAGCGCCGAGGCCGAGGGCGTCCTGCACCGTCGTCATTGCCTGGTTGTCGGAACGCATCGTGGTAGCGATCGACCAGTAAGCGGCGTTGTCGCTGGCGTCGTTGACGCGGTAGCCGGTCGAGATGCGCGACTGGGTCGATTCGAGGTTCTTGTTGGTTGCATTCAGGCTCTGCAGAGCCGTCAACGCCGAAGCGTTGGTCATGATACTGGCCATGTACTCGTACCTTTACACGTATTGCTGTGACATACCGGCTTGTCCGGTATGACGGTACGGCATCATGCCAATGATCGCTCAAACCCGATCACCCGCCATTGCCCGCAACGTGGCAGAGACTTCCTAGGAAACCGATAAGCGCCGTGGTTAACAGTGTGTTTTACGTAACATTGTGCGGTTGAAGATCTGAATCAAGAAGCTGATTTCTTGATTCCAGTAAGCCGGTCAAGACTCTGATTTTAAAAAGAAAAGGGCCGCGCTTTTTGGCACGGCCCCGATTGGCGAAGTTTGGTTGGTTTAGCGGAACAGCGACAGGATCGACTGCGAACCAGAGTTGGCGATCGACAGCGCCTGGATGCCCAACTGCTGCTGAACCTGCAGCGCCTGAAGGCGGGTCGATTCCTTGTTCATGTCGGCATCGACGAGCTGGCCGACACCGCGGTCGATGGAGTCCATCAGGCTCTGCGTAAAGGTCTTCTGCAGGTCGATGCGACTCTTGGCAGCGCCGAGGTTGGTCGCTGCCGTCGTCATCTGCTTGAGCACCGAGTCGACCTTGCTGAGCATCGCACCGATCGTGCCATCAGCAGCAGCGGTGATGTCGAGATTGAAAACGGACTTTGTCGCGATGACCGTCGCGGTGCCGTCTGCTGCCGTTGCGGCCGTCGCCGCAGCCGTCTTGGCTGCCGTGTCGGTTGCGCCGCCGGCAATCTGCGTGGCGAAGGTCGATTCGAAAGCGTCCTGTGCTTTCGCCGTGCTGTAGATGGCCGTTTCCCGATCAAGAACGCCGGCATTCTTGAGGTTCGCCGCCGTGCCGGAATCAAACAGCTTTGTGCCTTCGACCTTGATGTCGATGGTGGAGATCGACGCAGCGCCGGAAGAATTACGATTGAAGGCCGATACGACCTTGACGTCCTGCTGGACGCCCGTGTCGGCCGCAGCCGCCGCACCGGCGGCATCCTTGGTCGATGTCACCGACAACATGTTGGTGCCGGAGAAGGTTGCGGCCTCGGCATAAGACTTCATCTGCGCCTGAAGCGACGCAATTTCGGTCTGGATCTTGGCCTTGTCGGCGTCGGTCGCACCGTAGGCCGCCACCAGCTTGACCTTGATCTGGTTGACCGTGTCGATCGCCTTGTTCATGCCGGTGTAAGCGGTGTCGACCTTGGAAGCGCCGAGGCCGAGTGCATCCTGAACCGTCGTCATGGCCTGATTGTCGGAACGCATCGTGGTGGCGATCGACCAATATGCAGCGTTGTCGCTGGCGTCGTTGACACGGTAGCCGGTCGAGATGCGCGACTGGGTCGCTTCGAGGTTCTTGTTGGTTGAATTCAGGCTCTGAAGAGCCGTCAACGCCGAGGCGTTGGTCATGATGCTGGCCATGTACTCGTACCTTTACACGTTTTCACGCATTACTGTGACATACCGGCTTGCCCGGTATGACGGTACGGCATCATGCCAATGATCGCTCAAACCCAATCACCCGCCATCACCGGGACCATGACAGGCAGTCCCTGCAAATTGGATAAGGGTTATGGTTAGCGAAATCTAAATCGGCGCTGATCGACGAATTCTTGTCAGGTGAAGGAGCGCACGAGGCTACCGACCAGCAGGTTCCATCCGTCTATCAGGACGAAGAACATGATCTTGAACGGCAACGACACCACCGTCGGAGGCAGCATCATCATGCCCATCGCCATGGTGATGGTGGCAACGATGAGATCAATGACAAGAAATGGCAGCACGATCAGGAAGCCGATCTCGAAACCTCTTCTGATTTCGGAGATCATGAAGGCCGGGACGAGAATGCGCAGGTCCACGGTGTCGCGCGAGACGGTCTGCCCGCGCTCGCGAGCAAGGTCGGCAAACAGGTCGAAATCCTTGTCGCGGACGTTGCGCAGCATGAAGGTCCGGAAGGGATCGGCGATCTTTTCCATCGCCTCGGTCTGGTTGATCTGGTTGTCCATCAGCGGCTTTACGCCGTTGTTCCATGCCTGATCGAAGGTCGGGGCCATGACGTAGAACGTCATGAACAAGGACAGCGAGATCAGGATCAGGTTCGCAGGCGTCGATTGCAAGCCGATGCCCGCACGCAGGATCGAGAAGGCAATGATGAAGCGCGTGAAGCTCGTCACCATGATCAGCAGGCCGGGCGCCACCGATAGCACGGTGAGCAGGCCGAACATCTGGATGATGTAGCCGACCGTCGTGTTGTTCATCTGGCCGATGCCGCCAAGGTCGATCTGCTGGGCAGATGCGGCCGTGACTGTGACTACAACAATTGCGAGTGAGACGAGGAGCGCTCTCATTCGTACAACAGCGTCCTGATCAGCACGTCTTTCACGTGGCCGTCACCGCGCATAGAAGCGCGCTCCAAAAGATCTGCCTTGAGGTGAAGTAAGCCGCTGGCGCCTTCGACCTGATGCATCTTCACCGTGCGCATGAATGTCAGCAGATCTTGATGGATCGCCTCCACCGTTTCCGTCGGCAGGGGTGCATCCAGCAGCAGGGAAACGTCCATGCGCACCCAGGTTTCCACCGGGGCGGCCAGATTGGTCGTGATCGAGGGGAGTTCCGCCACGATGAAGGCGGCGGCTTGCTCGGTCGACGGCTCGGCGGTGGCGTGCTCGCCGCCTTCAGCGGCAGGACCCTTTGCCGGCACTTCCGAGCTTTTGAGGTACAAACCCGAAGCCCAACCAATCCCGAGGGCTGCCACAGTCATGCCAAGCAGCATCGCGGCCTGGATGACCAGGGATGGTCCCTTGGCGACTGGGATCTGCTCGGCGTTCGCCATGTGGCCTTTCCTCGTTGCGATCGCCTAGAAAGGCAGGACCTTGTCAAGCACCTGTTGGCCATAGGCCGGCTGCTGGACTTCCGAGATGCGGCCGCGTCCGCCGTATGAAATGCGGGCCTCGGCTATACGCTCGTAAGAGATCGTGTTTTCAGCACCGATGTCGGACGGGCGCACCATGCCGGCGATGTTCAACACGCGCAATTCGGCGTTGACGCGAACCTCCTGCGACCCCTTGATCATCAGGTTTCCGTTGGGAAGAACCTCGGTGACAACGGCTGCGACGTTAAGCGCTATGGTTTCCGAGCGTTCGGTTGCACCATCCGCATTGGTTTCGGTCTTGGATTTCAGGCTGCCTTCGCCGGAACCGCCGGTCGAGGCTCCGTCCCAGCCGATATCGGCGTCGAAACCTAGCGACCTGCTCGCCGTGCGGCTGCGGTCATTCTGGTTCTTGAAGCGAGCCTTGTCGTTGATCTTGATGTTGACGGTGAGGATGTCGCCGGCGCGCAGCGCACGCGGGTCCGTGAAAAGGCGGCTCTGGCGGTCGTCCCACAATGAGAACTGCTTGACCGGCTTGGCCGGTGTTTCCGGATATTGATAAACGGATGCGCTGCCACCTGCGACGCCCGAGCCAACAGGTGAAAGGGCAGGTTCCTTGCCGACCTCCCTCAGGTCGCTGGCACAGCCGGCGAGCACGGTAAAGGCGAGAAGAGTGGTAAGCTTGCGGATCATGACGGGTCCGTTCTGCGGGCTGCGCTCGCCATGATGCCGGTCAGTTTGGCGGCGGCCTTCTGGTCCATCTCGTTGAGGATGACGCCAGCCTTGCGGGATTCGAGTTTCATCAGGATTGCGGCCGCCAGATTGACATCTACGATGGCCAGGCGTTCGGCGGCGGCATCTGGCTTCATGCCGGCGTAGATGTTTACGACGCCTTCTTCGGCGCGGGCGAGGAAGACTTCCCGGCGCTTCAGCCAGGTTTCATACTCGTTGCGCTTTTCTTCCAAAGCCTTGATCCGGGTGTCGACTTCGCTCTGCAATTGCTTCAGTTCGGCCGCCTGCAATGCATAGCGCCGGTCACGAGCGGCGTCGGCGATGTTCGAGCAAAAGCGCTCAACTTCGCTTTGACTGCCTGACACGGCCGGTACCGCCTCGCGCGCCAATTTTTGCGGCTCGGGTGCCGCCGGTGCGCCCGGCAACACCTGCCTCACCGTTTCGGCGTGGGCGGACGACTGCACGGCAATACCGCCAATTGCACCGCATGAAATCATGGCGCTTGCGGCGAGGACGGCAAATTGCGGGCGCTTCAACATCGGCATGACCTATTGCAGAACCAGATCGGCCTGGAGGGCTCCGGCCGACTTGATGCCTTGAAGAATGGCGATGATCCCATCCGGCTTTACGCCAAGCCGGTTGAGCCCAGCTACCAGCGTCTCCAGATCGGGTCCATCCAGTACCGCAACGCGGGCGTCAGGTTGCTTGACGTCGATTGCGGTGTTGGGCTCGACAGCGGTTACGCCCTTCGAGAACGGTTCGGGCTGGACCACGCGCGGAGCTTCGGTGATGCGCACCGTCAAAGTGCCGTGGCTGATGGCGACGCGCGAAATCTTGACCTGATTGCCGATGACGATCGTTCCGGTCCGCTCGTCGATTACGACCTTTGCCGGTGTATCGGACTGGATGATCAGATTCTCGATTTCGGCGTAGAAGCGGGCGGCAGAGATGTTCTTCGGCTTCTTGATCGAAACGGTGCGGGCGTCGCGTTCCGCGGCTACCCGTGCGCCGAAGCGTTGGCGCGTATAGTCGTTGATGGCGTCGGCGATGCGCACGGCGGTCGAGAAATCAGGGTTGCGCAGTTGCAGGGTCAGGATCGACTGGTCGCCGAACTCGGCCTCGACAGCGCGTTCCACAATTGCGCCGTTTGGAACACGGCCTGAAGTCGGCACGCCTTGGGTCACCTGCTCGGCTTGGCCCTGCGCATTGAAACCGGACACGATGACCGGACCTTGACCGACCGCATAAATCTCACCGTTCGCGGCCTTCAGCGGCGTCATGATGAGCGTGCCGCCGGCCAGCGATGTCGCGTCGCCCATGGATGAAACCGTGATGTCGATGCGCGCACCAGACTGGACGAAGGGCGGCATGTTCGCGGTGACGATGACGGCGGCCACGTTCTTGGCACGAGCACTGCCGCCTTCGGTGGCAATGCCTAGGTTCTCCAGCATTGCCCGGATCGACTGTTCGGTGAACGGCGAATTGCGCAGGCTGTCGCCGGAACCGGCCAACCCGATCACGAGACCGTAGCCGACAAGCTGGTTGTCGCGGGCGCTCTGCAATTGCGCCACATCCTTGATGCGTGAAGCGACCTGGCCGGGTGGCAGCGAGCTCGGCGCGGAGGCCACCTCGAACATGCGCTCGGTGGCCGCAGGAGCATAGTCGACATCGGCGACGCCGCCGTTTTTGGCGGCGAGTTCGCGTTTGGCTTTGGTCGACAAACCATCGGCGAGCGCCGGCTGCATCGCAACCGCTGTTGCCATCAAGAGGAGCACCAGCCGCCTCATGCGCCGACCCTGATGGTGCCATCGGCCATAACGGTGCCGGAGAAGACCTTGCCGCTGTCGATGTTGCGGACCTTGACCATGTCGCCGGCCGAACCGGACTGGAGCGTGACGGCGGTGGCCGAGATGGTGAGACCGCCGGCAAGGAAATAAACTTGGACAGCCGCGCCCTGTTCAACCAGCCACGCGTCCCTGATTGAATTTATGGTGATGTAGCGCCCGGGGAGCAGCGTGCGCTTGGCCACCTTGCCGTCAAGTTGGTCAAGTTTCGTCGCTACCGCGTCCGGGCTGTGCTTGCCGGGTACGAGCGTCACCTGCCGAAGCGCTTCGGGGGCGATGGTCTCACCGGGATAGATGACCCGGTTGGGAATAAGCACGACCTCCTGGGCGAACGCTGCCGCGCTGCCTGCAAGCAGCGCCAGCGCAAGAATTGCGCCGCGCCAGCCGATGCGGGAGATCCGTGCCAACATCCCTGCTACCTGATGTTCTTCGAGACGACCGCAGCCATTTCGTCTGCCGCCTGGATCACCTTGGAGTTCATCTCGTAGGCGCGCTGGGCCGATATCAGCTCGGTGATTTCCTTGACCGGATCGACGTTGGAGCTTTCGAGATAGCCCTGCTCGATGGTAGCGAAGCCCGGATCGCCGGGAACGCCGACCGTCGCTGGACCGGACGCTGCCGTTTCCTGGAAAAGGTTATCGCCCAACGGGGCAAGACCAGCCTCATTGGCGAAATTGGCCAGTGTCAATTGACCAAGGTCCTGAAGATCCACCTGACCGTCGATGCGGGCAAAGACCTGTCCGGTCTTGTTGACGATCACTTCCACCGCATCTGGCGGCACGGTGATCGACGGAACCACATTGGCGCCATCGACGGTAACGAGCTGGCCGGTCGCATTGGTGTTGAAGGCGCCTGCACGGCTGTAGAGCGTGCCGCCATCGGCGCTTTCAATCTGAAACCAGCCCTTGCCGGTCAGCGCGAGATCGAAACTGTTGCCCGTATTGGTGAGCGAGCCCTGGGTGTGGACGTTGCGAACGGCCGTCGTCTTGACGCCAAGACCGACTGAAATGCCTTCGGGAACGATAGAGGAGTTGGAGCGGTTGGGGACGCCTTGAGCGCGGTCAACCTGATAGAGAAGATCGGAGAATTCGGCGCGGGCGCGCTTGTAGCCTGTCGTGTTGATGTTGGCGATGTTGTTGGCAATGACTTCCAGGTTGGTCTGCTGGGCGTTCATGCCGGTGGCGGCTATGGCGAGTGCTCTCATGACGCGGCTCCTCAGATACTCATACGACTGACTTCGAGATAGGCACTTACGATCTTGTCTCGGATGGCGACGGCGGCTTGGAGGGTTTGCTGCGCGCTCATCACCGCATCCACCACCTGGCGCGTGTCGGCATTGCCCTTGAGCGCCTCGATCGACAGCGTCTCCGCGCTTTCCAGATTGTTCACGGTCTTAGTCGCGGCCTGGGACAGCGCTTCGGAAAACGAGGTTTCGCCTACGTCCTTGGCGCCCGCTATCGCGTTGCCTTGAAAAAGTTCAGCGCCCTGTTCAGTGGCGCCAACCGAGGGTTTGAAATGGATTGAACCGATTCCGCCGATCATCGTCAGTTCCTCATCAGGTCGATGGTCATCGAGATCAGGTCACGGGCCTGCTTGATAACCTGCAGATTGGCTTCATATGAGCGGTTGGCCTCGGACATATCGGCCATCTCGATCAGCACGTTGACGTTGGGCGTCTTGACGTAGCCCCTTTCATCGGCAGCCACGTTGCCCGGTTGGAATTCCATCGGAAAAGCCGAAGGATCGCGTTCGATAGAACTTACTTCGACGAGGCTGACGCCGGAGGTGCGGTCAAGCTCGGAGGTAAAGCTTATCGTCTTGCGCTGATAGGGGTCGGCTCCGGCCGTGTTACCGGTCGACTGGGCGTTGGCAAGGTTTTCAGAGACAACGCGCAGGCGCTCCGACTGTGCGCCGAGACCCGATGCTGCGACCTTGAGGGCTGCTGTAAGGGCGTCCATTGTCCGTCAAGCCTTCGTAACGGTCATCAGCATCGAGTGGAATGCCTTGACGATTGCGGTGTTGAGTTCGAACGAACGCCTGACTTCTCCGGCCTTCATCAACTCGTTTTCCATCACAACGGTGTTCTTCGATGGCATGAGCACACCGTCAAACTCCTGTGGCTTGGTGGTGAGGCCTGCATTGGTGGCCCCGAAGCCGAGATGGCCTTCTTGTGTGGCGCTCAGCGAAACGGAGGTGCGATCAAGAACTTTGTCGAATGGCTCAACGTCGTTGGCCGTGTAGCCGGGTGTGTTGACGTTGGCGATGTTGCCGGCAATAGCGGTCTGGCGCACGGCCAGCCATTGTGACTGTCGCGTCGCGAGATCGAAAAGACTGACGGGCTCCATGAGACTTCTCCGGGCAGGTTTCCAGAGAATAGGCGTCGAGTCTTGCGCGGGCCTTGCGCGAGACGAGGAGCTTTATTTGGCTGAAAAGTCGGGCAGGGCGCGCTGGTTATTGTCCCCCGCGCGCCCTTAAACTGTCAGTCGATGTCGAAGCTGACGCCCTGGGCCAGAGGCAGGGCCTTCGAATAGTTCACCGTGTTGGTGGCACGGCGCATATAGGCCTTCCACGCGTCGGAGCCGGATTCACGGCCGCCACCGGTTTCCTTCTCGCCACCGAAGGCTCCGCCGATCTCTGCTCCGGACGTGCCGATATTGACATTGGCGATGCCGCAGTCGGAGCCGTCCGCACCGAGGAAGCGTTCCGATTCCTGCAGATCGCGCGTGAAAATCGACGACGAAAGGCCCGCGCCGACTGAATTGTGCAGTTCAAGCGCGGTATCGAAGTCGGTGTACTTCATCACGTAGAGGATCGGGGCAAAGGTTTCTTCCGTCACCGGGGCAACCTGTTCAGGCATTTCGACCAGGGCAGGGTGCACGTAGTAGGCATCGGGGTGGCCGTTTTCGACCCGCTTCCCGCCGGTGGTCTTGCCGCCGTGGGCGGCTGCTTCCTTCAGCGCCTTCTGCATGTGGTCGAAGGCGGCCTTGTCGATCAGCGGCCCGACGAGCGCCTTACCTTCCAGCGGGTTGCCGACCGATACGCTCTCATAGGCCTTCTTCAGGCGCGGCACGATCTGGTCATAGACGCTCTCATGGACGAAAAGGCGGCGCAGGGTCGTGCAGCGCTGGCCGGCTGTGCCCATGGCTCCGAAGGCAATGGCACGAAGCGCCATGTCGAGATCAGCCGAAGGGCAAACGATGCCGGCGTTGTTGCCGCCCAGTTCCAGCACGGCACGGGCGAAACGCTTGGCAAGGCGCGGTCCGACTTCACGACCCATGCGGGTGGAGCCGGTGGCCGACACCAGCGCCACCTTGGGGTGATCGACAAGAACTTCGCCGACCGCGCGGTCACCGATCAGGACCTGAAGCAAGCCTTGCGGTGCATCCGCGCCGAAGCGCTTGACGGCACGCTCGAAGATTGCCTGGCAGGCGAGCGCGGTAAGTGGGGTCTTTTCAGACGGTTTCCAAACGACGGAATCGCCGCAAACCAGCGCCAGAGCCGAATTCCAGGACCAGACCGCGACCGGGAAATTGAAAGCCGAGATGACGCCGACGACGCCCAGCGGATGCCAGGTTTCCATCATGCGGTGGCCGGGACGTTCGGTGGCAATGGTGAGACCATAAAGCTGACGCGAAAGACCGACTGCGAAGTCGCAAATGTCGATCATTTCCTGCACTTCGCCCAGCCCCTCGGACGGGATCTTGCCAACCTCGATCGACACCAGCCGGCCAAGCTCGGCCTTGTGGGCGCGCAGTTCCTCGCCGAGCAGCCGGACCAGTTCGCCGCGGCGCGGCCCGGGCACCAGACGCCATGCCTGGAATGCGGTGTGAGCGGCCTCTATCGCCTTGCCGGCATCGGCCGGCGAAATCTGCTTCAGTGCTGCTACCTGTTCGCCGGTCACGGGGCTGCGAACAGTCAGATCGCCACCCGACAATGCGCCCTTGGCAACGCCCAGTTTCGAAAGAAGCTCGGCGGTCTCGTTCGATATCGACATCTATCTTCCCTTTCGGAATCGAGTACCGGCGGCGGCATGGGTCGCGCCAGGTTCTCGTGTGCGAGGTTTGACGATGCATTACCCTTTTCGGCAGCCGACCGCCACCCCGGCATGGCCCCAGCGAACCCTGGTCGATTGAACCAGATATAGACGTTTTGATGTGGGAATCAGTGTGGAACGGCGGAATGCCGGACGCGGTGGGCGTCCGCTTCCTTCGTCAACCGGTCGATGTGCTGGCGAATGTGCGCTGCCTCGGCGGCGGTGTTGGCAAGCGCAATCGCCTGGTCAAATGCCGTGCGCGCTTCTTCGCTGCGGCCAAGCTGCATCAACAGGCCACCCTTGAGGCCGAAGAAATAGAAGTAACCGGACAGGCGCTCTTCAAGCGGTTCGACTACGGCAAGTGCCGCTTCCGGTCCGTGCACCTTGGCCACGGCTACGGCCCTGTTCAGCGTCACCACGGGTGAAGGCTGCATCCGTTCCAGCATGCCGTAGAGGAGTTCAATTTCCCGCCAGTCAGTATCCTCGGCTCTTGCCGCGCGGGCGTGAAGGGCAGCAATTGCGGCCTGCACCTGGTAGGGTCCGGGCTTGCGATGCCTCAGCGCCTTGTCGACAAGCGCCAGCCCTTCGTCGATCATCTTGCGGCTCCACAGGGTTCGATCCTGATCTTCCAGCAAAACGATCTCGCCATCGGCATCGAAGCGGGCCGGGGCGCGGGCATGCTGAAGCAGCATCAGGGCGGTCAGGCCCATGATTTCCGGCTCGGTCTGGAACAGCCGCAGCAGCAATCTTGCCAGCCTGATGGCCTCGTCGCAGAGAGGGGCCCGGGCCGCCGCTTCGCCGGTCGTGGTCGAATAGCCTTCGTTGAAGACTAGGTAGAGCATGGCGGCAACCGCGGCGAGCCGCTCCGACCGTTCGACCGGCCCCGGGGTTTCGAATGGTACGCCGGCATTGGCAATACGTGCCTTGGCGCGGGTAATGCGCTGTTCCATCGCGCTTTCGCCAACCAGAAAGGCGCGGGCAATCTGCTTGACGCTGAGACCCGACACGATGCGCAGGGCAAGTGCGATCTGCTGCGTTGCGGGCAGATCGGGATGGCAGCAGACGAACAGGAGCCTCAGGATGTCGTCGCGGTAGTGAGCACCGTCGAGCCGGTCTGCGATATCACCCTCGACATCTTCAAGATCGGAAATCTGGTCTTCGTCCGGCATCGCCGTTTGTCGGCTGAGTTTTCGCACTGCGTCGATGCCGCTGTTGCGTCCGACAAAGATCAGCCATGCCGCCGGATCTCGCGGCGGGCCGTTCTGGGGCCAATTCTTCAGGGCCCGCAGGCACGCATCCTGAAACGCCTCTTCAGCGGTGTCGAGGTTACGGAAATAGCGCAGCAGCGCGCCCATGGCCTGCGGGCGAGCTGCATTGAGCGCAGAACTGATCCAGGCAGGATCGGTCATATGGTTGCCTTCACGGGGTTGAGGACGCCGACAGGACGGATTTCATAAGACCCGCCACTCGGGTTCACGTCGGAAAGCTCGCGCGCGAACTGGACGGCTTCCTCCAGATCGGAGCAATCGACCGTATAGAAGCCGAGGAATTGCTCCTTCGTCTCGGCGAACGGGCCGTCGATCACGAGCGGCTCGCCCTTGACCCTGCGCAAGGTAGTCGCGGCCGTTGTAGGCAACAGCCGTGCCACCGGGCCGAGCTTGCCGGCCTTGGCATATTTTTCCTGCACGGCGGCGAGCTTGCCCATCACGGCATCGTCTTGCTCCTTGGTCCAGGCCGAGACGACGTCTTCCGAGGCGTAGCACAAAATGGCGTAGAGCATGGGTACCCTTTCCTGTCACTTCCAAGGACGAAAAAGGTAGGGTGGAGCCGACGTCACGTCGACAAAATTATTGCTGAGCCGGAGTCGGAAAACGGCTTCTTGCGAGTCGTAGGACGGACTCCAAACCTCGATTTTGTCAATTCGGGTTTGATGTCGGATTCGACAGCGGTTAAATTTAACCCGAATCAGTTGATCCCTTGGGGGGCGAGGCGGGCATTCGCAAGTCAGACGCTCCGGTCTTGGCCGGCGCATGACAGGATGGTTTTCGCGTTCCTCGGCGAGTCGTCCGATCCGGCGCTTGTCTGCGTCGAGTGAGTTCCAACGTGAATGTGATGCGTATCGAACCAGCCGCTGGCCGTGCCGGCGATGGTACGTGGATCGATTCTGACCAAAAAAGAACACGATGACCGCTTCTGCAGCACTTCTCAGGTCCGATACAGTAAGCACCCGGCTTGCCTCGCGGGGCGATCTGACCAGCTTTTTGATGGAGCTTACCGCCGAGATCGGCGCCGACAGTTACATGCTTGTCGCGATCGGGCATGGCGAAGTGAAGAACGATGCCCGCATCGTTGCCTCGAACTGGATATTCGATGCCATCGAACTGATCGGCAGGCGCCTGATCGCTTCGTTGGCGCAAGGTCCGCTTACTGCGGTTCCGGGTAGCCGCCCTTCGGCCTTGGTCACAGGCGAAGCGCCTTGCGCGCGTGACTTCCTGAGTGGTGAAGAAGCGACGCTGCTGGATGTGCTTGGCCATGCCGAGATCTACTCGCTGGCCCTTAACGTCGGCCGGCAGCGTTTTTTCATTCTGATGTCGGCAAGCCAGACTGGCCAAATCGAGCAATCTGCGCTGATGAAGGCGCAGTTGAAATGCTGCTACGCGCTTTGCCAGGTTCCACAACTCTTGGTTGATACGGCTGCCCAAGATCCGCTCTCGGATAGGGAGCGGGAATGCCTGTTCTGGGTTTCGGAAGGCAAGACGACCGATGAAGTGGCCGTCATCCTTGGCGTATCGTCCAATACGGTCAACAGCTACATCACTCATGCCATCCAGAAATTCTCGGCCAGCAACAGGGCCATGGCGATCGCGACAGCGATCAGGAGCGGCATCATTTGACTTACCAGGCCGCCAGACACGACGACGAAGCTTCCGTCAATGACCAACGGAACCCATTCGGATCATCATCTGCTGGAGTGGAGGCGCGACAGGCGGTTTCCATCGCAGATGCCGTGCGACGCTGCCGGTGGATCGCGATAGATCTCAACGCAGCGTCTTTCGGGTTTTTCATGGTCGGGCCTTCCCCGGATCGTCTCGTTCCATGTTTCGATTCTGCCTATCCAGATTTCAGCATCGGCAAGCTCATAGCGGTACGCGATTGCGAAGAGATTGTTCGCCATGTCCGTTTGTCGACTCAGCCGCGCTGGTGGGTGGACGATTGCAGCGATGGGGCCATGCGCGCGAGGTTTGAAGCGCTTTCCTGGGCGGCGTCTACCGCACCTCTCGTGAATGCCAGTACGGGCCTTGCGTTTCCGGTTCATGCCGAGCGTGGACGCTGCGGACTGGTGGTATTTACGGGCAACGAAATGACCTTGGAGCAGGACGCGCTCTATGACATCCATGCCCGCTGCTTTTCTTTGTTTTCCGCCGTCTCGCGCATTCGCCCCGGTGACATCGGTCTGACGCGTGCGATCTCCAGACGTGAGCTCGAATGTCTCAAACTGACGGCGAACGGATACACCAGTGAAGAGATCGCGGGGTTGCTGAAGCTTTCCGTGCATACCGCCAACCAGTATCTTACGCAGTCCGCACAAAAATTGAATGCCGTCAGCCGCATGCAGGCGGTGGCAAAGGCCTTGAGGCTGGGGCTTATCGAGTAGTGGCAACGGCGGCGGTTCGCCGGATCCTCGCCTTGTCAATCGCTGCTTGCAGAAGATCGGTGTTGCGCTGAGGATCTTCGTGGGGCTTGTCAAACGAGACGTAGTTTACAACCACTGAAGCCTCATCTTCCATCAGCGTGAGCTGGAAATATATCGTTGCTCCGCGTGGACGAAGTTCGAGATCCAGCACGATGCGTGGGCAGCCACCCCAGTCGACATGCGCTTCCCCGCCATGGCCGAGTTTCAGCGTTCCCGGCAAGAAGTAGAGCTCGGCTGCGGACTCCACCAGATCGGACAGGCATGCAAAATGCTCGAGCCGGATGAATGCGATGTAGTCCGCGACGTCAACGAGCCTCAGTTCTCCAACCACCTCGCCAATAGCGTTGGCGACGATGCTTTCGCGGGTATCTGCATGCGGTTGCCTGTTCATGACACCTGCCGGCGCGAAGCCTTGTTCGAGTATACGATCCGCACCAACTCGGCGACGGCCTGATAGAATTGCGACGGGATCACGCTATCGACTGAAACTTGCTTGTACATGGAGCGTGCAAGCGCGACGTCCTCAAACACCGGAATGTTGTGCTCGCGCGCTATCTCGCGAATCCTCAGCGCAACCAGATCCTGTCCCTTGGCCAGCACCACGGGCGCGGAATCCTCTTCGCGCACATATTTCAACGCGATCGAAAAGTGCGTCGGGTTGGCAATGATCAGCGTTGCCTGCGGAACGGCGGCCATCATGCGCCTGCGCGCCCTGTCGCGTGCCACGGACCGGATGCGGGATTTGACAATCGGATCGCCTTCCGACTGCTTCATCTCGTCCTTTACTTCCTGCTTGCTCATCCTCAGGTCCTGCTTCCAGTGGAAACGGGACCAGACGATGTCGGCGGCCGCGATGGCTCCCATGACGAAGACGATGGCAACCAGAATGTCGATGGTGAAGTCGCGAATGACCATGCCGAATTGTATCGGGTTGGTGATCATCCCCTCGAGAAGCCGCTCGGCGTCGCCAGATAAGGCAAGGGAGAGCACCAGGATAGCGACGCCTACCTTGGCCAGCGATTTCAGGAATTCGACGAAGCCTTGCACGCCGAACAGGCGGCTCCAACCCTGGCTGAGCGAAATGCGCGACAGTTGCGGTGTGATGCGTTCGCCCACGAACTGGGGCATGTTCTGGAAAACGGACGCTCCTACGCCGGCGACAATCAGAAGCACGAGAAGGCTGACGACCGCGCGGCCGATCTCCATCATCACGTCCTTGTACAGCGCAATGACGTCGGACTCGGTATTCAGCGGCCATGCCTCCGGCTTTTCCAGGAACATGGACAGGAATACGCCCAGATCGACCGCAGCGTCCTTTGCGTAGAAGACCACGTAGGCGAGAATGGCGACGAAGGAGGTGAAGATCGCGGTTTCCCTCGAGTGGGGCAGCTTGCCCTTCTCGATGGTGTCGCGGATTTTCTTCTCGGTCGCTTCCTCTGTCTTGGATTCTTTGTCCGGAGCGTCTGCCATGGCGGCTCAACCGTCAGGCGGCTTCGGCCGTCTGCGCTCCGGGAAGGTCGAATGCGCCTTCGCGCGACAACCGCACGGTCGAAGACGAGATCGACTTGCGCGCCTCCACGATATCGGCCAGCGCAATCCCTTCCGATCCTTGCGCAAGTTCGGACTCGATCATGCGTCGTGCGCGAGCGCCGATCGAGGACAAGATCGATTCCGTCAGGTCCGGCGGAGCTCCGCGCAGCGCCATCGTTACCAGTTCGGTCGACAGGCCGTCGAAAATGAGCACGCGCGCTTTTTGGGTGAGAAGCGGGATGTCGTCGAACGAGAAGACCCGTGCCTTGACGCCCGCGAGATCAGGCGTGCCGGCGGCTTCGAGATCCTGCATGATTTCGTCGAGTTGGGACTTGTCCATCTCGTTGAGCACGCTGGCGACGCGAGCCTGCCCTGCCGATGTATCCTTAGCCGAGGAACTGTCGAGCAGCCGGTTGCGAAGCTGGTTCTCGATGATCCGCGTCGCAGTCGGCGGGGCGCTCGACATGGTGACCATGCGTTTCATGATTTCGCTGCGCAGTGGCTTTTCCAGCGTCAAAAGAACGTTGGCCGCTATCTGCGGCGACAATTTTGCCAACACCATTGCCGATGTCTGCGCATGTTCGCCGGAAAGGAAAGTGCCGAGCCGCAACGGTTCCAGCTTTTCGACTTCCGGCCAGATTGGAACCGGCGCCTCGTTGGCGACTTCCTCCTGCCTGCCGTTCATGATGGCGCTGACTTCTTCAGGCGACAGGGATTCGCTCAAGATGGTGTCCATCTTGTCGGCGGAATCGAGAAGGCCGGCTCCTTCGGTGAACTCGGCTTCGAATTCGGCGACGATGCGCTCAAGGTCGGCTTGCGGAATGGTGCGCAGGAGGCGGGCGGCCTCGATCAAGGCCTTGAGTTCTTCCTGCTTGAAGAATTTGAGCAGCCGGCTGGCCGATGGCTTGCCCATGGCGACGAGTATCGCGGCAGCCTTTTGCGAGCGCGTCAGCGACATTGCCGCCGTCATGGCCTATCTCCCTTGCCGCGAACTGTGCCGGCGACGACTATTGCCATCAGGCGCTCTTGGTAGCCGCGATGATTTCAGTCAGGCGAATTCCGAAGCGCGACGAATCGCTCTCCAGAACAGTGATCTCTCCCCGAGCGATCTTGCGCCCGTTGACCACCACGTCAACGGGTTCGCCGATACGGCGATCCAGCGCGACGGTGGAACCCTTCTGCAAGGCCATCAATTCGGACACGGGCATTTCGGTTGTTCCCAGCACGATCTGAACGTCGACTGGAATGTCCATGATGATGTTTGTGTTGGCGCCGCTTGCGGGCTGCGCCAAACCACTCGGCCGCTTTTCTTCCTGCTGGAGAACGCCACGCAATTCCTCGATGGCGCGGTCGAGCTCTTCGTCTGGCCGCTCCGCCTGAACTTCCGCGTTTGCCTGGGTCATTGCCCTGTCTCCTTAGGTCTTGCGAATGCAGGCTGGAATCAGCCCGGAATGAGTCCGTCGATGAAATCCTGGCCCGCATCGTATGCATGTTTGACGCGGACAGTGTAGTTGTTTCCCAGCTTGCCGAATTCGCAGACAAACAGCGTTTTATCGCGTGCCGACAACCGCGCATGTGTCTGCGCGGTTTCTTCGATCTCAAGCACGTCGCCAGCGCGCAGGCCCGCGAGTTGGCCAAGCGTCAGCCGGGCCAATGGCATCGTAGCCTCCAGCGAGATGGTCGAGCGCATCACTTCGTCGGAGAAATGGGCGTGCCATTCGGACACCTCGTCGCCGGCCTCCGTATCCGCGCTGTTGCGGGCCAGAAGTACACGCTGCGGGATGATGACGGTTACAGTGCCGGTATCTGTCGGGGTGGAAAGGCCAAATACGATCCTTACGGCCGGGCCGTCGCGCAAGACACGCCGCTTGGCGTCTAGCCCTGCTATCGCCCGAAGCACGGGAAGACGCAAATCAAGCGAGCGCCGGCCGGTGCCATTGAGTATCTGGGCGACTTCCTGGAAGACCAGCGTGGCGACCTCGATTTCGGTCTCCGACAGGTCACGCACGATGGGCGAGACGGACTCATCGGGGTCGGCGCCAAAAAGGGCGCAGACCATCACTGTCACGGCGGCGCTGTCCATGACCATGGTCATGGCGTCAGATGAGATCGAAGAGGCAACCACCGTCATGGCGAACGTATCGTCAACGTGCGAGCGCGCGTCTGAAACGCGGGCGACCTCGACTGCCTGGAGGTCTGCCGTAACGGGCGCGCCGATCTCACCCGCAAGGCGCTTGTTGATCAGCGGCAGGGCTCGCTCCGCCATGGAGCGGCCGGCGCCAATGACCTGAGAGCTGTCAGCGCTGTCACCGACCAGCCTTTCGATGATCAGGGAGCGGGCTTCCGCCGGGCTGCCCGGACTGGTCATGACGCCACCTCGCTCCCGGTCATGGCCCTCATCGTTCAGGCTGCCTTCTTGTCTGCCGCGCCGGCATTCATCGTGCTCTGCTCGACAGCGTCGATGGAAGGCCGGTCATGCGAAGAAATGGTCTTGCGTCCGAATTCGATGGCCACCTGCGGCAGCGATCCGTTCATGTAGGCCAAAAGGGTCTGTTTGACGATGACGTAGAGGCGGTTCTTCTTTTCGCGCACCGTCTTGATCTTGGTGGCGATCGGTCCAACCACGGCATAGGACAGGAAGATGCCTAGGAAGGTTCCGACAAGTGCTGCGCCGATCAGCCCGCCGAGAATTTCCGGCGACTGGTCCAGCGCGCCCATGGCTTTCACGACGCCAAGCACGGCGGCGACGATGCCCAGCGCAGGCAGGCCATCGCCCACCGCCACCATGGCGTGGTAGGCCTTGAGCTTGTCGGCGCGAATGGTGTGGATTTCCTCATCCATCAGTGCCTCGATCTCATGTGAGCGGGCATTGCCGATGATGATGATGCGGCAGTAGTCGCAGATGAAATTGGTCAGGTCCTTGTTCTTCAACACGGTCGGAAAGGCCTGGAAGATGGCGGACTCGCTCGGGTTGTCGATGTGAGCTTCGACCTCACTGCGCGACTTCGAGCGCAGTTCACGCATCAGGCTATGCAGCACGCCGAGGGTCTCGAGGTAGTCGCGCTCCTTCGGAACGGCCTGCTTGAAAGCCTCGCCAATGGCCTTGCCGGTATCCTTGACGGTTTTCATCGGGTTGGCGACGAGAAAGGTGCCGAGCGCGGCGCCGCCGATAATGACCAGTTCCCAAGGCTGCATGAGGACGTGCAAGTGACCGCCCATGGCCATGAAGCCGCCGAGAACGCAGCCCAGCGTGACCACCAATCCGATCAGAATGCCCACGGTCAGTCCTTCCGCACATCACATCAGACACACCAGATAGCGCGCGTGGCTTGTGTGAGGCTTGAAGCTTCAGATGTCAGCGGGGTGATTCAGTTTCGCGCAAGGAAACAGCGCTATCTTGTCTGATAGCTTCGGCTGGAGGCCTGTCGTGTTAAGCACTTTTGTCAGCTACCAGCTGATCGCGCGAGATATTCCCAAGGCGATCGACCAGATCGAGCGCCAGCCCGTGGTGGATCGCGAAACCAAGTACTACCTCGACAATATCACCAAGGTGAAATCGATCGACGAGTTCGTAAAGAACGATCGTCTGTTCAAATACGCCATGAAGGCCTTCGGCCTGAAGGACATGGACTACGCCAAGGCCTTCATGGTCAAGGCGCTGAAAGAGGGTGTCACCGACCCTGACAGCTTCGCCAACAAGCTCACCGACAAGCGCTACGCAGACTTCGTCAACGCCTTCAACTTTGCCAAGCTTGGCGATACCGCGACCATCTACAACAAGGCGCAGCAGGCGACGACCGGCAACTACATCCTTCAGATTCAGATCGGCCCCTCGCAGGATGGTGTCAGCTACTACAAGTCCGAAACATCCTACTATCTGTCCAATATCTCGAACGTGAAATCGGTCGATGATCTGATGGCCGACGACCGGCTGCTGACCTATGCGATGGCAGCTTTCGGGCTGGACGCGGAAACCGAACCACCGGCGCGCATTCGCCAGATGCTGGAGGGCGGGGTTACCGATCCCAACAGCCCCGCGAATACATTTCCAAACAAGAAATATGCGGACTTCGTGTCGGCGTTCGACTTTGTGAAATACGGCGACCAGGCGACCTCGCGCGATCTGGTCCAGAAAGCTGTTCCCGGCCAATACATGGCAGGTACGGGCCTGACGCTGATAAAGCCAAGCTCCGACTACATCAATGCCGAGGTCAAGTACTACAACGACAACATTTCGCAGGTGAAGTCGATCGACGACCTCTTGGCCAACAAGCGGCTCTTGACTGTGGCGCTCGCCGCATACGGCCTCGATGCGGCAAGTGAAACGCCGGCGCGCATCAAGGAAATGCTGCAAGGCGGCGTGAGCGATCCAGATAGCCCCGCGAACAAGCTGACAGACAAGAGCTATGCAGCCTTCGTCTCGGCTTTCAATTTTGCCGAATACGGCACCTCGACCACGTCCCGGGCGGAAGTGAAGCAGCAAACGCCAAACTTCTATTCGGTCAAATCCGGGTTGGGGCTCGTCCCGCCTACGGTCGAATATGTGAAGAACGAAACCGCCTATTATCTCGCCAACATCGGGTCCGTACGTTCCATCGACGATCTGATGGCGAACTCCCGGCTCTACAATTACGCGCTGGCTTCCTATGGGCTCGACGCGTCGACCCAGGACAAGGATACGATCCGCAAGGTCCTAGAAGGCGGCGTCAGCGATCCGCAAAGCCTTGCCAATACGATGGAAGACAAGCGCTACGCAGCCTTTGCCACGGCCTTCGATTTTGAAGCCTATGGCGAGAACGCGACGACCTACAATTCTGCCCAGCAACCGGTCGTCGACAAATACATGCGGCAGACTTTGGAAGAGGATGCAGGCCAGAGCAATGAAGGCGTGCGGCTGGCGCTCTATTTCCAGCGCAAGGCGCCAACATTGACCAACTGGTACGAGGTGCTTGCCGACAAGGCTTTGGCCAGCGTGGTGCGTACCGCCTTTTCTCTTCCGGATTCGTTTGCCTCGGCCGATATCGACAAGCAGGTGAAGCTGTTCGAATCCAAGTTCGATATCGCGGACTTTGCCGATCCGGCCAAGTTGACCAAGTTCATCACCCGGTTCACCAGCATGTATGAAATCGCCAATCCGACGTCGAGTGCGCAGAGTTCCGTCGGCGTGCTCTTTGCTCAACCAACGACCATCGGCGTGTCCACGGACCTGCTGATGGCCATGCAAAAGCTGAGGTACTAAAGGTCGTGCAGGACAGCCTCTACGTCGCCCTTTCGTCACAGATTGCGCTCGAACGGCGCTTGAGCACCATTGCCGACAACGTCGCCAATGCCTCGACCATGGGGTTCCGCGCTACAGGCGTGAAGTTCGAGGATGTGGTTTCAGGAGCGGGCGCCAAATCGGTTTCGTTCACTTCGCCTGGCGATACATTCCTTTCAGGCGCACATGGCGGGATACAGCAGACCGGCAATCCGTTCGATTTCGCCATTCAGGGCGATGCCTGGTTCGGGATCGACACGCCTGCCGGAACGGTGATGACCCGTGACGGCCGCTTTTCGATGAACGACCTTGGCGAACTGGTCTCCGTTGAAGGCTATCCGGTTCTGGACGCAGGCGGTGCGCCCATACAGCTCGACCCTCGCGGCGGACCGCCAAAGGCGGGTGCCGACGGTTCGCTGCGGCAAGGCGAACAGCTTGCCGGTGCCATTGGCTTATTCAGCTTCGACCCCGGGCCGAATTTCGTTCGCTATGGCAATTCCGGTGTGGTGCCGCCGGTACAGCCGCAGCCGGTGACCGATCGCCGCGATGTCGGGATGGCACAAGGCTATCTGGAGCAGTCCAACGTCAACCCGGTGTTGGAAATGACACGGTTGATCCAGGTTCAGCGCGCCTTCGAGAATATTTCGGCGATGATGCGCCAGAACAGCTCGTCGATGGATGAAGCGATCAAGACCCTCGGCTCGAAATAGCGAGCCAATCTGAATGTCTCATGAGCAACACATGATCAGGGTTTCGGAGCAGGTGCCGGGACCGGCGCATGAGACCTCCCTGGTCGTGCTCGAACGCATTTGGCAACGCTTCAGCGATGAGCAGTCGATGCTCAAGCGCGGCGGCAGGATCGCCGAGGTGTCCGCGACCCATTACAAGGTGCGGGGACTTTCCAGCACCGCCAGGTTGGGCGACCTCGTTGAACATCGCGGCAGGTCCGGCAACAGCCGTGGCGAGATCGTGCATATTGCGCATGACGAAGTGGTGGTTGCCCCGTTTGACCGTAGCGCGGATGCCGGCATCGGTGACGCCGTGTTTCGGCGTGGTCCTTTGACGGTCGTGCCGCATCCATCGTGGCGGGGCAGGGCGATCGATGCCTTGGCGCGGCCGATCGACGGCGGGCCTTTCCTTCTCCGGGGCAGCGGCGATACCGGGCGAACCGACAAGACACCGAGTGCAATGGCACGTCAGCGTGTCGGCACAAGCTTCCACACCGGTGTCAAAGTGATCGACATCTTCACGCCGCTCTGCTTCGGGCAACGTCTTGGCGTCTTTGCCGGATCGGGCGTTGGCAAGTCGACGCTGCTGGCGATGCTGGCCGGCGCAGATGCCTTCGATACTGTCGTGGTTGCCCTTGTCGGCGAGCGTGGTCGCGAGGTTCGCGAGTTTCTGGAAGACACCATCGGTGCGAGCATGGCCAAGACTGTCGCTGTTGTCGCTACCAGCGACGAAAGCGCGATGATGCGCCGCCGTGCTCCCGATACCGCCATGCGCGTCGCCGAGCATTTCCGTGACCAGGGCGACCGGGTCCTGCTCATTCTCGATTCCATCACCCGATTTGCCCACGCCCTGCGCGAAGTGGCAACGGGGACCGGCGAACCTCCGGTTGCGCGCGGATATCCGGCTTCGGTGTTTACCGATCTGCCAAAGCTGCTTGAGCGGGCGGGGCCGGGGCTGGAAGGCGCTGGCTCGATTACGGCCGTCATTTCCGTGCTTGTCGATGGCGACGACCACAACGACCCTGTCGCGGATTCGGTCCGTGGCATTCTTGACGGCCATGTCGTGCTCGACCGCACCATAGCCGAACAGGGGCGTTACCCTCCCGTCAATCCGCTCGCCTCGATCTCGCGCCTGGCCGGCAAGGCATGGAGCGCGGAACAGCGCGCGCTCGTGACGCAATTGAAAGTGATGATTTCGCGCTTTGAGGATACACGCGATATCCGATTGCTTGGCGCATACCAGGGCGGAGCAGATGCAGAACTCGACATGGCCGTGCGGCAGGTGCCTCTCATCTATCAGGCGTTGACGCAGTCACCGTCGGACAGAGCCTCGCCCGATGCTTTCTCCGATCTCGCACGTCACCTGAAGGTCAGTCAGAATGTCGAACCCGCCAACTGAGCGGCAGCAAACCGAGACCCTGCTGAACAACCTTCTGGCCAAGGCGCGGGCAGAGGAGGAAGCGGAGGCTGCTCGAAATTCCTTGCTGTCGGGATTGTTCAACAAGCCGAAAGCGAACGCGTCCAAGGGCAAGCTCGCTGTGTCAGCAAATGTCGAATGGCCCGTGCCGCCGCAAGCACCGTTTCCCAGGATAGAAAAGGCGGATCGGCGCGGCGATTTTGTCGTGGCAGCGCTTGGCGTAACGCTAAGCCTCATCTGCGCGCTGTTTCCCTGGTACATCTTCTTCAACCAGGAACAGTTCGGCGTGCAAGGGATCAAGTTTGGCGGCAAAGGAGAGAATGCCGGGCGCCTCGTTACGGAATCCATTTCCGGATCTGATCCGACCCTGATTGGCGTTCGGGAAATATCCAAAAACCTGGACCTTTTCACAACCGGCAATGTTCCCGACGAAATGCAGAAGGAACCCGCGGATGGCCAGCCGTTTCCAGGCGATGCCATAGCTTTCAAGCTGGTTCACATCGCCAATGGCAGGGCGATGATCGAGGACAATACCGGGCTGTGGCTGGTTCAGAACGGGTCCAAATTGCCTGATTCAAGCCGCGTAACTTCGATTGAACAGCGCAGCGGCAAGTGGGTGCTGGTTACCAGCACCAACAAGGTGTTCGAGATCTCGAACTGAGGCCGTCCGCTGCGACTGCTGCCGGTATGACGTTGAAACTACGCATTGCTGGCGTGTTCGGGTGAATGGGCTTTTTTGATGGGCCAAAGCCTCGTTGCGTTTGCCTTGTATCTCTGGATCAAGAGGCGGGTCTTTGCAGATACTCTCCGCTGCCCTTCCTGCCAATGAGTTCACCGTCTCGCACCACGACTTGCCCTCGCACCATCGTCGTCACTGGCCAGCCGGTGACCGTCAACCCCTCGTAGGGGGTGTAGTCGCAGTCGTCGTGAAGCAGGTCGTGAGTGATCGTCACGTTTTTGCCTGGGTCCCATATCGCAATGTCGGCGTCGGCACCGACTGCTATCGTGCCCTTGCGTGGGTATAGTCCGTAAGTCTTGGCGTGGTTGGTGGCGGTAAGGGCGACGAAGCGATTGATATCAATCCGGCCCTTGCCGACTCCTTCTGAAAACAGGATCGGCAACCGGGCCGCGACTCCCGGGATCCCGTTCGGCACCCAGCGAAAGCTCGACCGGCCTTTCTGTGTCAGCTTTCCACGCGGGTCGTTGTAGCGGAATGGACAGTGATCGGATGAGAACAGTTGAAAAACCCCTTGCTGGAGCCCCTCCCAGCAAGCAAGTTGGCTTTCCTTGTCTCGCGGAGGCGGAGAGCAAACGTACTTCCCACCCTCCATCCCTGGATGATCGAGATCACTGGCCGTAAGCACCAGATATTGCGGACAAGTCTCTCCGTGGACAGTCAAGCCGCGGCTTTGGGCGCGACGGATTTCCTCCATCGCCTGGCGGTTGGAGACGTGAACGACGGTGATCGAAACATCGGCCACTTCAGCCAGCGAAATCGCACGGTGGGTTGCTTCGCGTTCCACGGCAATCGGACGTGAGTTCGAGTGGAAACGAGGGGCGGTGTTTCCCCCTGCCTCCAGTCGCTCGGTAAGAAAGCGGATGGCGTCGTAATTCTCGGCATGGACCATAACGTTGGCGTGGTGTTCGCGTGCCACGGCCATTACCCGCAGAATATCATAGTCCTTCAGGACAAGATCTTCATAGGTCATGAAGACCTTGAACGACGTGTAGCCATCGCGGATCAGGGCAGGAAGTTCCTGCCCGAGCACGTGATCCGTGGGGTCGGTGATGATAACGTGAAAGCTGACATCGACGTAGCAATTCCCGTCAGCTTTGGCGTGATAGTCCTTCACTGCTTCGCGCAGGCTTTGACCGCGCTGCTGCAGGCAGAAGGGAAGCAGCGTGGTCGTGCCACCGAAGGCGGCCGACCTTGTGCCGCTTTCAAAACCATCGGCCATGACGACGTCTGGCGTGTCTGGCTGATCAAGGTGAACATGGCTGTCGATGCCGCCCGGCAGGACGAGTTTTCCTTGTGCGTCGATGATGTTGTCGGCAATTCCGAGCCCATCTCCGAGCGCCGAGATGCGGCCGTCCGCTATGGCGATGTCGCACAGGAACGTGTCGACAGCAGTAGCGACCTTACCGCCGCGAATGATCGTGTCGAATTTCACGATTGTCTTCCGATCAACAAATCATGCTGGTGGGTTTGTGTCCGTACGGTGCTCGAACCGTGCCGCAAGGGCACCATGCAACCCTCGTGTTTCCTTGGCTGCGGGACGCCGAAAGCTGCCAGCTTTCGCCTTGCCAGGAGACAGGGCGATGAGGGCCTCGGCCTGTTTCACTGCGGCAGTAATCGGATCGATGAGGGGCACGGGAATTCGTGCGCGCACGCGTTGGGCCAGCCCAGCGAGCGGCGCACCGGCAAGTATGACTACGTCGGCATCGTCTGTCTCAACGGCCCGATTGGCCAACGCAACCAGAAGGTCCTCCATCTCGTCCTGGACGTTGGAAATCGAGGCGAAGGATTGATCGAGCGCATGAATGCCGGTGCAGCGGTACCCCATGCCATGCAGGTCGACACAGTCGCGATACCAGCCGCGCAATGCCGATGCGAACGTCACGATTGCAAAGCGGTGTCCAAGCATACAGGCTGTAAGCATCGCTGCCTCTGACATGCCGATGACCGGAATATCGAAGAGTTCTCGCGCTCCAAGTAAGCCCGGATCGCCAAACGCGGCGATGATTGCTGCATCCGCGCCGGCATGGTGATCAGCCAGCATCTCCATGGCGGTTGCGCCGCCAATTTGCGCTTCAGAGCGCGTTGAGATGTAGGGAACACCGCGGGTGGCCGTCAGCGGCTTGAGTATGGTTCCTGGTGCTGCGACGGCACGGCCTGCGCCAACCAGGAGGTCTGTGACACCCTGCGTTGTATTAGGATTCAGAACAAGGATTCGCACGGATTTCCCCCACTTGGGTCGGCTGACAGGTGGTCGCTCACGATTGCCGCGGCCATTTCTTCGTGAACGGCCAGATTTCCACCCGCTCGTAGACGTCGTTCTTTGTCAGCACCGATTGCTCGACCCACTTCTCCGCTGCTGTCCTGTCGGGAAAATCCATGATCAGCAGGGAACCCGCCATCGACCCGTCGTCCTTCAGTAGCGGGCCGGCGACCAGCATCTTGTCCTCCGAGGCGGCAAGATATTCGATATTCTTGGGGCGAACCGCCAGCCGTGTTTCAAGCTTACCTGGCCGATCAATTCCATAGATGACAAACAGCATTCTTTCCTCCTCTGGATGGCGCCTGACCCCTGCGTTACTGGCTGAGCGCGAGTTTATGTGTTTCCTTGAACAGACGTGCGGTATGCATGACGTGGTTCATGGCTGCGGCGCCTGCCCGAGCCGAGTCGCGGGCCATCAACGCGTCCAGAATTTCTCGATGTTCGAGGATCGATTCGTGCCAGCGGTTGGGCACGGTCAGTCCGGCAAATCGAGCTTGCCGGATTTTGGTCATCAGGCGCGCATGCATGGAAACCAGAATACTGTTGCCGCTGAACTCGACGACCAATGCGTGGGCCCGGTCGTTTGCGGTGAAGTAGTCGACCTCGTTATTGGTCCGGTAGTGTTCTTCCATCTCTTCCTGGATATTGCGCAGCGTCTCGAGGTCGTCGCTGCTGGCTTTTTCAGCCGCGAGTTCCGCTGCGGTGCGCTCAAGCCCGGCAACGGCGTCGAAACACTCGCTTACGAGATGAGGCGAGGTCCCGGCGACACGTGCTCCGCGGTTGGGCAGGAGGTCGACGAGCCCCTCTGAATTCAGCACCTTGAGTGCCTCTCGAAGCGGCGTTCGTGAAATCTCGAATTGCTCGCACAGCATTTTTTCGTCGATGTGCTGTCCCGGCAGCAGCCGCCCCTCCAAAATCATCTTCCTCAACATGCCAACGATCTGTTCGTGCAGCGACGAACGGTTGAGCTTCAATTCGCTCTCAAAAAGCATCGGCATTTCCTTCCTGCGATTTGCCTGTCAGCTATTGCATAAATTATATTTGCATTGATTGCAAATGAATGCATAATGCAAAAGTCATTTTTACCGAAGCCCACATTGAAGGGCTGTCGCTAGGGAGGAGACCCAGCATGACCAGGAATGGCTTGACGCGCAGGAGCGTGCTGACCGCGGCGGCGCTATTGCCGCTAACGCGGTTTGCATCGGCGCAATCCGGGCAAGTTGTCGCCACAGCTTTCCCCGGACCTTATGAAGAGGCTGCGCGCCGCTTGCCGGGAGTGGCGTTTGCAAAGGCGACGGGAGCTCAAGCGCTCATACAGCCGGTTCTGGCGCAGGAGGCGATGGGCCGCGTCCTCGCTGCCAAGAGTGGCAAGCCGCCTTACGACGTCGTCATCCTCGACGAGGCGACCTACCTGAAATCCTTGAAGGACGATGTCTTTGAAAAGATTGACCCAGCAAAAGTGCCCAACCTGCAGGACATTGCGAGCGGGTTCGGTGACGAGCGCGGGGTCGGCGCCTTCGTTGCGGCGCACGTCATCGGAATTGCCTACAATCCCACAACCGTAAAGGAAGCGCCTACATCGTGGGAAGATCTCTGGAAGCCAGAGTACAAGGGCCGAGTGGGCATCACCAACCTGAACAGTGGCCTGGGGACGGCTTTCCTGGCGGAGATCAACCGTCTGCGCGGCGGCAGCGTCGAGAATTTCGACCGTGGCTTTGCTGCAATGAAGGAATTGCTTCCCAACATTGCGGCGATTGCCGCCAATCCGGGCGCATTGGCAACGCTTTTCCAGCAGGGTGAAATCGACATTGCCTTCAATTTCCTGTCGGCGGTTGAGCCCTTGCGTCAGCGCGGTGTCGACATAGCTTTCGCACGCCCCAAGGAAGGCTACATCCTGCTTCGCAACAGCATGCACATCATCAAGGGCACGACGGTTCCTGACCTTGCGGCAGCTTATCTCAACGCCAACCTCGATCCGGCGGTCCAGGCGGCAATGGGCCAGAACCCCTATGTGGTGTTCCCGACCAACCGGAAGGTTCCATTCGGGCCGGACCTGTCGCCTTATGCAAAGGACCAAGACGATCTCGTAAAGAACAATGTCATCACGGACTGGGCGGCCATCAATCCGCAGCGGCCCGGCCTGATCGAGCGCTTCAATCGCGAGATCCATCAATGACCTTGCACGAGCTGTCCCTTGTCGAGGCGGCTCGGGCCATTGCGGCTGGTGAAATCACCAGCCAGCAATTGGTGAGATCCTGTCTCGAGCGCATCGCCGATCGCGAACCCGCAGTCGGTGCGTGGATCGAGATCGATCAGGACTACGCCATCGCGCAGGCTCGCCATCGCGACAACGAGAAGCCGCGCGGACCTCTCCACGGCATTCCGATTGGCGTGAAAGACATCATCGACACCGCCGACATGCCCACGGCCTATGGATCGGCGCTCTACCGTGGTTACCGGCCTGCAGCGGATGCCGCCTGCGTTGCGCTGGTCAAGCGGGCCGGTGCTGTTGTGCTCGGCAAGACGGTGTCGACCGAATTTGCATTCTTCCCCCCGAGCAAGACCGCGAATCCGCGCAACCTTGCGCACACGCCCGGAGGGTCCTCCAGCGGTTCGGCGGCAGCTGTTGCCGACAACATGGTGCCGGTTGCCTTCGGGACACAGACCGCGGGTTCGATCTCACGACCGGCATCGTTTTGTGGCGTAGTGGGCTACAAGGCGAGTTTTGGCCAGCTGCCTTTGGCGGGCATCAAACCGTTTTCCCCGACACTCGATACGCTTGGAACGTTTACCCGCTCGGCGGCAGACATCATGCCGATGCGCGCGGCGCTGCTGGGCGTCGAGCCCGCAGTTTCCGTCCCATCGAATGCGCCAAGGGTCCTGCTTTGCAAGACACCTCAGGATACAAAGGCGGAAGAATCCAGCCTCGATGCCGTCGCCTGGGCGGCAGCCCAAAGCGCACGCGCCGGTGCAAAGGTAGACGAGCACGTTCTGCCGGGCATGTTCGAGAGTCTGCCTGAGGATCAGTCGGCGATCATGGGTTTTGAGGCGGCTCGGGTCTATGCCTATGAGCACGACTTCCGCCCGGCCGAAATCAATCCGGCGTTCAAGGCCTACCTCGATGATGCCGACAAGGTTACTTTCGGACAGTATCAGCGCGCGCTTGGCAAGATTGGCCCATGCCGCCAGCACGTCGATGCGCTTTTCGCCGAAGCCGATGTCATCATTGCTCCCGCAGCGCAAGGCGAAGCGCCGGAAGGACTCAAATGGTCCGGCGATCCCATCTTCAATCGGATTTGGACGCTACTCGGTTACCCGACGATCATATTGCCGGGCTTTATCGGGCCCAAGGGTCTTCCGGTAGGTGTCCAGTTGATCGGCCGTCAGGGTCACGACGACGAACTTATTGCCGTAGCTGAGTGGATGGAAAAGGCGTTCCGACATGGCTGAGCCTACCCGATGCGATATCCTGGTGCGGGACGCGCTGATTGCGACGTTTGATACCGAGGATAGTTTCCTACCTGACGGGGCGATTGCGATCACTGGCAACCGTATTGTTGCAGTCGGTCCGACAGATGAGGTAACCTCACGTTTTGCGGCGGACAAGACGATCCGCGCCGCCGGCCTGTACGCGATCCCTGGTCTCATCAACAGTCACAACCACTCGCCCCTAGGTGTTACTCGCGGCCTGATCGAGGATTCGACGGTCGCCCCGATGTATACCCGCAGCGTGCCGCAGGGTCATCTTCTGTCTGCGGAAGAATCCCTCGCACTGGCGAGACTGGGGCACTACGAACTGCTCCGATCAGGCTGTACCACTGTTGTTGATTTCTATCGCCAGCCAGCGACACTTGCGCAGGCTGCAGACGAGATTGGAACCCGCGCCGTCATTACCGGGCGCATCCATGATATCGACCTCGATCTCCTGACCGAAAAGCGGATGGTTCATCGCGACGCTGTGGGAGAGGAAACGGTTCAGGAGACGCTTGATCTGATTGCAAAATGGGATGGTGCTGCCGGTGGCCGTATTACCTGCGAGTTCGGGGTGCATGGGACCGACACTTGTTCGGCAAGTCTTCTGCGCAGGGTAGGTGATCTGGCTGCGACCCATGGTGGTCGCATTCATCTCCACCTGGCTCATGCCAAGGGCGAAGTTGCGTATGTCCAGGAGCGCGACGGCATGACACCGACGCAATTGTTGGCCGATGTCGGATTGCTGGGTCAGAAGCTGGTCGCCGCGCATTGCGTGTTCATTGATGGCGCGGATCGCCAAAGGCTCGGCGATGCGAAAGTAACTGTCGCTCATGCTCCGCATCAAAATGCACCTGCGGGCAATTCCGCGCCGATCCGCGAACTGGAAGCGGCGGGTGCCCAGATTACGCTGTGCACGGATGCCCGTTCCGGCAACCTGTTCGAGGCGATGCGCCTGGCTATTGCCAGTTGGCGCTTGCGCAACGGCGGCTATGAGCCGAACGCACGGCGCGCACTAAGCTGGGCAGTCGACGGAGCCGCGAAGGCATTCGGATGGCAAGACCTCGGACGGATCGAAGCAGGGTGCCGTGCTGATATCGTTCTGCTCGACCGTCGTGATCCGAACATGGCACCGATTATCGATGGCTATGGCATTCTTGCCTACAGCGCGAACGGGTCGAACGTCGATACGGTGATTGTCGACGGCAAAGTAAGATTGGCTGGCAAGCAGCCGGTTGGCTTTGATGGACAGGCAGTTGTGCGGGATGCGCAAGCCGTCGCCGAACGGTTGTGGCTGCGCTGCGGGCAACGCAGGGCGATCACCGCCACCAGCGCAATTCTTGATGCGGCCCACTAACGAGGGACAGCACACGGAGGATGTCTTCCAATGGCAAATGGTTCCGAAGCCCGCGCCGCGCCGGCGCAAGATCTGGCAATCGTCGGCCTTACGCAGCGCTATGGCGCAGTGACGGCAATTTCAAACATCAATCTCGACATTAAGGGAGGCGAACTCGTCTCGCTGCTCGGCCCATCCGGATGCGGCAAGACGACTCTTCTTAAGGCCATCGCCGGTTTCGTTCGCCAGACCGAAGGAAACATCGTAATCGGCGGGCAGATTGTTGATGCCCTTCCACCCAATCGCCGCACGGTGGGCATCGTCTTTCAGAACTACGCGCTGTTTCCTCATATGACCGTGGCAGCCAACATTGCCTACGGCCTTGATGTGCGTGGTCTCAACCGCTCCGAAAAGGCGTCGCGGGTCGATGAGATGCTGGCCTTGGTAAAGATGGAGGCCTTTGCAGGGCGCTATCCGCGCGAGCTTTCCGGCGGCCAACAGCAACGCATCGCGATTGCACGCGCCATGGCTGTCAAGCCGTCGATCCTGCTGCTCGATGAACCGTTTTCCGCGCTGGACAAGAACCTGCGGCTCGACATGCAGATCGAGGTGAAGCGTATCCAGCGGCTTGCCGGCATCACCACCATCCTGGTGACGCATGATCAGGAAGAGGCACTGTCGATGTCGGATCGTGTCGCAGTGCTGTCCAACGGCTCGCTGGAGCAGTTTGCTCCGCCGACCGAGATTTATGACGCGCCGTCCAGCCTCTTCGTCAACACGTTCGTGGGCTCCGCGAATGTTCTGCCGGGCGCAGTCGTCGGGCAGGACGCTGGGGAGATTCTGGTTCGTCTGGATGCAGGCGAAACAGTGCGTGCCCGGCGCCCGGTAAATGAAATCGGTTCAGGTGCGCGGGTTTCGGTTTGTCTTCGCCCCGAGAACATCGTCGTCACGGCGGATGGTTCGGAAGGGCTGCCGGGCTTTATCGAAATGGGACTGCCCCTGGGAGCGACCATCGTTCACGAAGTGCGAATGGCCGATGGTACGTCGCTCAAGATTTCCACCCCTCGCGCGGACTTCTCGCCGTTGGCGTCTGGCACTCCCATTCGCCTCAAGGTGACAGCGCTTGCCAATGTCTTCCCCTTGGCCTGACGGGCGCGCAGACGGAGCGAGACTGGCAGGAAATTCAACCATCGAACCGATAGACATAGGCGGCAACCGATGACCACTACAGGCAAGATGGAAGATGCGATCGGCTACCCGCTGCGGCTGGCGTTGCCTCTCTTTGCATTCTTTCTGGTTTTCTTTGCTGTTCCGCTGCTCATTCTTGTCTGGATGAGCCTACACTCGGCCCCGGATTCCGCCGATGTCGGGTTCAGTCAATATGTCAAGTTCCTGGGCGACGAGTTCTCGATGGGCGTCCTGGTTTCCACCCTTTGGGTCGGAGTTGAAGCGACACTGCTTTCCCTGCTGCTTGGCTTTCCGTTGGCGTGGGCATTCACGAAGTCTCCTGGCTGGCTGCGTTCGGCATTGATGCTTGTCATCCTCATGCCGCTGCTTACCAGCGTGGTCGTGCGAACTTTTGCATGGATCGTGATCCTCGGCAGGCAGGGCATCGTCAACGAGACACTCATCAGCCTCGGCCTGATCAACACCCCGCTACGGCTGCTCTATACCGAAGGGGGACTTGTTGTGGCGCTCGCTCAGGTCCTGCTGCCCTTGATGGTTCTGCCTCTCATAACTGCCCTGTCCCGGATCGACTCGAACCTGTCGGACGCATCCTTCGCCTTGGGTGGGGGGCATTGGCGAACGTTCTTCAAGGTAACGGTACCGCTGTCATTACCGGGCGTCATGGCCGGGTGCCTGTTGACCTATGCTGCGGCGGTAACCGCCTTCATCACGCAAAGTCTGGTCGGTGGAGGGCAAAAGCTGTTCATGCCTATGTACATCTACCAGCAAGCCACGTCGTTGCTGGATTGGCCCTTCGCGGCGGCCATATCGATCATATTCCTCGGGGCGGTGCTGACGGTGGTTTGGCTGTTCAATCGTCTCGGACGGTTGTCCCAAGGCTTCGCACGAGCTTGAAATGACCCACACAGCAGGAGTTTCTGCGATGAGCCACATGAACGCTCCGGCAATGAGTAGGTCGAACGTAACACTCGATATCGAAGCATTGAGCTTCAAGGCCACCATGCTTTCCCTGGCAGGGATATCGATCGTGCTGCTTCTGGCGCCTACTGTGATCGTGCTCATCGTGTCGTTTACGAGTGACTATTCACTTCGCTTCCCGCCGACGGGCTTTTCGTTGCAATGGTATGCCGCGCTGACCGAGGACGCTGCTCTGAAGTTGGCAGCGTGGAACTCCTTCAAGATTGCGATTGCCACCACGCTCGTCTCTGTCGTGCTGGGTGTCGCGGCAGCACTGTCGATAGCTCGTTCGAGAACCTTGTCCGCGCAAGCTCTCGATCAACTATTCATGTCGCCGCTCGTGCTGCCAGCGCTCGCCTTTGCACTCGCTGCGTTGATGTTCTTTTCGGTGATGGGATTCCCGATCTCGACGACATCGCTTGTGATAGGGCACACGATCGTTTGCATCCCCTATGTCATTCGCAACACCGTGGCGGCGCTGCACCAGCTTGACCCCGCATTGCTCGAGTGCTCGGCAAGCCTTGGCGCTTCGCGCTCCTACACATTCCGCCGGATCACGCTTCCCCTGATCCGGCCAGGCATTCTGGCTGGTGCCTTTATCTGCTTCATGTCTTCATTCGACAATGTGCCCGTATCCCTGTTCCTGCGGGATGCCGCGACTGACATGCTGCCGATCCGGATGTGGCAGAATCTGGAAAACAGCCTCGATGTCACGATCGCGGCCGTGTCGGGCGTGCTGATTGCATTCACCATCGTCCTGATGTTGCTGATGGAGCGGCTTACAGGCCTATCCAAGCGGCTCGCTTAAGTTCGGCGCCTGTTTGCTGCACATACCTCGCGTCGTAGCCGTGATGACATCCATTGCATCAAGCGGGCAGAGGCGTTTTCCGGCAACCCCTGGCCGCGAAACGCTCGGGCGCAACTGCTCTCGATGACTGCCGACGCTACTCTGCAGCGACTGCAAGGGGGTGGCTGACTTCAGCGCTGCCCGGTTCGAGCGTGTCGTTGTCCGTCTTGGCCAGACGGTTCTTCGGCTCGCGGCCGAAGAACAGCGCATAGCCGGCCGGCAGGACGAGGATGGTCAAAACAGTCGCCACAAGTATGCCGCCCATCATGGAGTAGGCCAGCGGCCCCCAGAATACGCCGCGCGAAATCGGGATTAATGCCAGCACGGCCGTCATAGCCGTCAGCATGATCGGCCGGAAGCGGCTGACGGCAGCCCCGATGATCGCTTCCTTTCGTTCAATGCCGGCGGCGATGTTCTGGTCGATCTGGTCGACGAGGATGATCGAGTTACGCATGATAATGCCGAGCAATGCGATGACGCCGAGGATGGCGACGAAGCCAAAGGGCGCGCCGCTGATCAACAGCGCCACCGCCGCGCCGATGATGCCGAGCGGACCGGTTGCCAGCACCAGCATCGACTTGCCGAAGTGCTGGAGCTGCACCATCAGCAACAGCACGATGATGACCAGCATGATCGGCGCCTTGGCGGCGATCGAGGCCTGGCTCTCGGCCGAATCCTCGGCGCCGCCCTGTATCTCGATCTTGTAGCCCGCAGGCAGGCCGGCGCGCAGGTCGGTCATTTCGCCGTACAGCTTTGTGACGACATCATTCGACTGAACGCCGTCTGGCAATGTTGCACGGACCGATATCGTCGGCAGTCGGTCGCGTCGCCATTCGATGCCTTGCTCGAGGACAGGTTCGACCTTGGCGATCTGCGAGACGGGCACGAAGCCGCCGAAATCGGTCGGCACATATACGGAGTTGACGGCTGACAGGAGCGAACGGTTGCCATCCGGCTCTCGTGCCACGATCGACACTGTTTCCTCGCCGTCGCGGAAGCTGTCCAGCGGCGCGCCCGACATGGCGGCTTGCAGCATCTGCCGCACGCGCTGAGAGGTCACACCCAGCGCTCGCGCGCGATCCTGGTCTATGACCAGCTTCATCGCCGGGACCGGTTCTAGCCAGTCGTCGTGGACTGCGCTGAGCAGCGGATCGGCTGCAAAGCGCGCCTTGACCTGATCGGCTATGCGGCGCACCTCCTGCCGGTCCGGCCCCATCACACGCATCTGCACCGGCCAGCCGGTCGGCGGGCCGAGGAACAGTCGGTCGACCTTGGCGCGGATCGCCGGGAAATCCTCGGCGAGGACGGTGCGTAGCTTGACGATCAATCGTTCGCGTGCCGGCTCGTCATTGGCCATGACGAGAAGCTGCGCGAAATTCGGGTTTGCAAGCTGCTGGTCGAGCGGCAGGAAGAAGCGCGGTGCGCCTTCGCCGATATAGGTGGCGATGAACTTCTTGTCGGGGTCGTCCATCATCTTCGCTTCGAGCGCCTTGGCCTCTTTCTCGACCTCCTTGATGGAGGTGCCTTCCGGCAGCCACAGGTCGACGAGGATTTCCGGGCGTTCGGACTGCGGGAAGAAATTCTGCGGGATGAACTGGAATGACCACAGGCTCGCGGCGAACGTCACCAGCGTCAGCACCAGCACCATGATACGGTGGCGCACTGCCCAGCCGATGGTCGACCTGAGGCGGCGGTAGAAGCCGGTGTCGAACACGTCGTGATGTTCGCCACCGGCGTGGCGGCGCTGCTTCAGGATCATGTAGCCCAGCCACGGCGTGAAATAGACCGCCACAAACCACGACACGACCAGCGCGATGCCGACCACGTAGAACAGCGAACGGACATACTCGCCTGCGGCCGAGGCGGCAAAGCCGACTGGAATGAAGCCGGCCGTGGTGATCAGCGTGCCGGTCAGCATCGGGAAGGCAGTCGAACTGTAGGCAAAGCTCGCGGCATCGAGCTTTTCCAGCCCTTCTTCCAGCTTGCGCTCCATCAGTTCCACCACGATCATCGCATCGTCGACCAACAGGCCAAGCGCGATGATGAGCGCGCCGAGCGAGATGCGCTGGAGGTCGATGCCAAGCTCGTACATGATGGCAAAGGTGGCGGCGAGCACCAGCGGAATGGCAATGGCGATAACGAGGCCCGAGCGCCAGCCGATGGACAGGAAAGAGACTGCGAGCACGATGACCAGTGCCTCACCTAGTGCGCGCATGAACTCGCCGATGGCGTCCGTCACCACATGCGGCTGGTTGGCAATCTGGTCCACTGCGACGCCATAGGGCAGGGCGGCTTCGAACCGCTGATAGGTTTCCTCGATCGCTGTGCCGACGTCGGTGACCTTGAAACCCTTCGCCATGACGACGCCGATCTGCACGCTGTCATGACCGTCGAAGCGGAACTTGCGTTGCTCGGGGTCCTGCAGGCCGGTCGTCACCGTGGCGATGTCGCCCAGCCGGGTAACTTGACTGCCGGTGCGCAGGCGCAATTCCTTGATGTCGCCCGCCCGCTTGACGTCGCCCTCGACGGAGATGCGAACGGAGTGTGTGCCGGTATCGACTGTGCCGGCCGGATCGACGGTGTTCTGGCCCTTGAGGGCATTCTGCAGGTCAACCAGCGTCAACCCGCGTTCCGCGAGCGCCTTGGACGAAACGTCGATGTAGATGACCTGCGGCTGGTCACCGATGATGACAGCCTTTTCGACGCCAGGCGTCGTCAACAGCATGTCACGCGCCTGAATGGCGAACTGCTTGAGTTCGGGGTAGCTGTAGCCGTCGCCGCTGATGGAATGCAGGGTGATGAATGTGTCGCCGAATTCATCGTTGAAGAAGGGACCGAGCAGGCCCGACGGCAACTCGCTCCTGATATCGCCGACCTTCTTGCGCACCTGGTAGAAGGCGTCCGCTACTTGTGCCGCGTCGGTATCGCCCTTGACCTGCACCATGATGATGGCGCTGCCGGCGCGCGAGTAGGACTTCACGAAATCGAGGTGCGGCGTCTCTTGCAGCTTGCGCTCGATCTTGTTGACGACCTGATCTTCCATGTCGGTCAGCGAAGCGCCGGGCCACACAGCCTGCACCACCATGACGCGGAAGGTGAAGTCCGGGTCCTCGCGCTGGCCCATGCGCATCAGGCCGAGCGCGCCGGCAACGATGATCAGCCCAACGAGAAAACGCGCGATGCTGGGATGGCCGATCGCCCAACGGGAAAGGTTGAACGGCTTCTTTTCGTCAGTCGAGGTCGTCATGACCGCCTCTTTTTATTGGTCGGCGAGGATGGGGTCAGCGTAATGCGCTGGTTGCCTGCATGGCGACGGGTTGTTCCGTTTGCGAGACCGCCGCGTCGGGCAGCTTCACCTTCAGGCTCTCGGTCATGAACTGCGTACCGGCTGAGACGACGAGGTCACCCGGCTGCAATCCATCGGCAACACGCACGCCGTCGGGCGTGAAGTCGGCAACGGTGATGGCGCGTGCATGCACGGTCGACGTATCGCGGTCGGCCACCCAGACGATAGGTTTGCCGTTCTTCTCGGCCAGTGCCTGCAGCGGAACAGATGCCAGCGGTTGCGCGGTGGCCACCGCTGCCTTGACCGTTGCCGTCATGCCAAGCAGCACGTTCGGATCGTCGGCAAGGCTGATGCGGACGGAGAAGGTCCGCGATTGCGGGTCTGCACTGCCGGCGACTTCGCGTACCTTGCCGGCGAGTTGTAGTTGATCGTCGGTCCAGAACCCGACCTTGACGGCCTGACCCTGCTTGAAATGAGAGATGTCGGTTTCCGGCACGGCGATCTGGATTTCCTTTTCGCCGTCAACGGCAACCGATGCGACCGGCGTGCCGGCACCCACGACTTGGCCGGTGTCGGCGGAAATCGCGGTGACGATACCCTTCCTGTCGGCTTTCAGTTCGGTGTAGGCGACCTGGTTTTTCGCCTGCTGCAACGAAGAGGCAGCGGCATCGCGGGCGGCGATTGCCTGCTGGTATCCGAGCTGGGCTTCATCGACCTGTGCCTGCGAGGCAAACTTCTTGCCGAACAGTTCCTGCGCGCGGCCCTGCGTCAGCCGCACCGTCTCGACCTGCTTTTCGGCAGCCATCAGGTTGGCCTCGGCAGCGGTGACCCCAAGCGCGTAGTCGGTCGCATCAAGGCGCGCCAGCACATCGCCCGGATTCACCCTGTCGCCGACGTCGACGAGCCGCTCGACGATCTTGCCGGCGACGCGGAAACCCTGGTTCATCTCTGTGCGAGCCTTGACCGACCCCGAGTACTGGAGTTCGCGGGCGGCGTCTGCCTTGGCGATCTCCACCACCTTGACGGGGCGGACCGTGGCGACGGGCTCCGTCTTGGCCTCGCTGCAGGCCGACACCGAAAAGGCCGTAAGACCGAGCAGGCCGAGTGCCGCGAGAGAACGGGCAATGCTTCTGGATTCCTTGAACGAAAACATCGTTCACGCTCCTGCATAGAGTTGATTTGGTTGAGGCCGAAGCCGCGTTTATTTCAAGGCTTTGATCGCAAAGTCGACCAACTGTTCGGGGGTCGCGCGATTGTCTTTCATCAGGCACTGCGCCACCAGTTGCGGGTGGCAAAGGATGGCCGTGCTGGCGCCAAAACAGCGTGCGGCAATTGCCGAATCCTGCTTGGCGAACTCACCTGCCTGGATGCCTTCCTCGATGATATCGGCATGGATCAGGTTCAGCTCGTCGATGTATTTGTCGATCACTTGCCAATCACGCTCGATGGCAACGATCACCATCTCGTGCACCTTCTGTTGATCCAGCATGGTTTCCACCGTCACCTTGTGCTGCTCCAGGATGCAGCGGCGCAGGCGCTCGGCGGCGGGCAGCGGCAGCGCAGATATCGCACGGTGTAGGCTGACGGCGGCAGCCAGCATGCGCCCGGCAATCGCCTGATGGATTTGTTCCTTGGAGGCGAAGAAGCGGTAGACATTGGCCGGCGACATGCCGAGGTCGCGCGCAATATCGGCCACCGTGGTCTTGCTGTAGCCGTAATGTCGAAACAGGCGCTCGGCCGCTTCCAGAATGCGCTCCACATTTTCCTGGCGCGTTGAATCCAGCGTGATTTCTTCAATGCTCATCGCCGATTGTCCGATTTTGTAACTACTGACGATTTTTAATTTTCGTCAGAATTAATTCGAAATTCGTTTCTCGTCAAGCCTTGTCGAGAGGAACATCTTGGGAGACGAGGCCTGAGCAGCCGTACGTCGTTGGAAATTGCGGGACGCTAGCCGCTCGCAAAATGTGATGAATGCCGCACGCGGGCGCTCTCCGCCATTGCTGAGCCCCAAGCCGGTAGAACCATGTTTGTGCGTCCACGGCGCGGCCAAGGTGTACAAGGGAGGTCGCACGCGGGTCGGCAGTTAAAAACTCTCTGCGAGGCGATCCTTGCGCAATAGTCGGGAGGAGCTGGAAACGGTCCCGCACATGTTGGATCATATTACGGGCTTGGCTCTATCGTGCCGGCTTGATGTGCTCGACCGCGCTCTTCCATGACAATGATGTTAGTCGTGCCAAGATCAGGGTTGAGGCGAACCTAGCCCCGTTCCTTCAAGAAGACGGCAAACCCTTGGGGGCTGTCGCGATGGTAGCGGAGGACGCCACCATTTTTATTGATTCTATTACGTAATTCGACGTTTTGTTGGCAGACTCTACCAACAAATTATGTCGATCATCCGCGTTTGCATTGGTCGCGTCCGAGTTCGTCGGGCTGAGGAAAAGCTGGCTGCAGCAGTTGCTCTAGAAATAATGTCCTAATTTGAAATCCGGCGCCTAGAAACCTCCGGCCGATGCTCCGCAATGACAACCACTCTTATCGCATCCGTTGGCGTTTTGATCGCGCTAATCTGTAGCGCAGCTAAGAACCGTCGTTTGATGGGTTGCCGAGGACCAAGCATATGCATTCGAGGCCGTAGGGTGCCCGGCCGAGTTGAACACATGCACGACGTCTCCCGCGCAACCGCACCGCGACTTCCCTCTGTGACTGGGACCGACTAGTCTAGCTGCGCTGACCAGTTGTGCACGGGTTCTACAGTTTGTCGGAGTTGGCCAGCTTCAACCTCTATCATCAATCCACGAAGCTCAGCGACCATGTTCTTATGGCGATCTTGGCCATCTTCGATTGGCGATCGCGTATCTCGTCCATTCCCCATTTGTTGTAGTCGGCAACCTCGTTGGTGATCACATATCCAGACTGCTTCAGGACCAACTGCTTGTCGGCGAAAGAAGCGTTTCCTGCATCCCGGTTTTGATTTGCTCTCAGCAAGACCATATTCCCCAACATCCGCTGCGTGGCTTGTGCCGTCTCTTCCTCCACTTCCCATTTTGGATCGGGATTCAAGGGCAGAACGTGTTCAAGCGTAATTTGGTCAGCTTCTTCATTTGCCACAAATTCCGGCTGCGGGTCGGCCTTGATCGTTTTGTCGATTGCTCTCAGGTAGTATCGCGCCAGATGTGGTCTTGAAACGCGGGCACCAGCAAACGCCTCTTCGAATTGAGCGTCGGTTGGTACGTAGGTTTTCATGGCATCGCGCAATTCGCGCGCCTTTTTAATCCGCTTGGTTCCGACGTCCTGAGCGCGCAACGAATATTGCGTATCCAGCATTCCGCCTCTGCCGCCATAAATCAGAAATCGCACCGACCAACTGACAAACAACCTAAACGCCTTTTCGGCCTCAACGGGTTCGAAATGGCGAGCTACGGCGAATAGGAGTGGGCGGATCTGGTGAACGCGCAAATGAGAAGCGATTGTCTCGATGGATTGGCGAGTGCTTGCACTATAGTCGGTCCATTTGGCATGTCGCGACGACCATAGAGCCACATAGTCTTGAACAGCTAGACTGGCGTCGCGGAGAAACTGAAGCGTCTTCGTCTCTCCGGTAATTTCGTCCTTGATCTGAGCCGCGAGTTCTCTGTCTTTCGTCGGGCCGTGTGTCGTAACCCAATAATGCCGAATGTATGTAACCAGCCGATCATTCTCATCATCGCCAAGCGTCTCAATTGCCGTGGTGATGGAGTTCCACATCATCTGCGCTTCGGCGAGGCGAGTGCCCGACTTGCTGAAGAAATAGTTCTTCAAGATGTCGGCTTGCGAAGCTCGAAGCCCGCGATCATTGAGGGTTTCAAAAATGCGGTATGCGCCAATTTCATCCGCCACCCGCACCACCACGATTGATGCGCTATTTTCTAGAAATTTCACCCAACGCACGAGCGTTGCAGGATGGTTTTCGTGCCTGATCGGTTTGAGCAGGTCATCTATAAATTCATCGATTATGTGCGATGCACGCGCGAGTCGTTTGTTGGACGGCCTGGTGGCCTCGCTGTCTCGTGCCCTCGCATCGAAACTGGCGTCCATCGGGGAGGCAAGTATCCTAGCTTTGAAGTAGTCGTTGTCTTCAAGATTGAGGGTGATCCGAGGTTGAAGCTCTTCCGTCTCCATATCCACATTGCGGAGAAAGTCGTTGTCAACTGCTCTTGCTCCTGCTTCTCGCTTTAGCTGAGCAAAGCGATCTCGAATGCGGGCCAGCAAGATTGTAGTGGTTGCAAGCCGCTGTTGCCCGTCCGCAATCGACGGTACGGACTTGGGTGGTTCGATGAGAACCAGCGTACCCAAGAAATACTCGTCGTCGTCCCCCGTGATGGCTTCGTTGAGGTCTTGCAAGAGATTTTCAACGTGCCGGTCTTCCCACGCATAGGAACGTTGGTTCGGCGGAACGGTAAGGCGACCTTCCCGGAGGAGCGAACCGATACCCTTGTTTTCGAACTGGTACTTAGACGTCGCCATCTCAGTTTCTTCCTCGCACGAATGGTATGCGTCGGGATGCCTCTTCAAGTTCCCGAATTGCGGCCCTTCGCAGGCGCTCTCGCGCCCAAGCTGAGAGTGCAATTCCGGCTATGCTTGCGGCCTCTTCGAAGCCGGCTTTTTCATCAATCGTCACACGAAGTTCCATTCGTTCAGTTTTCATGACGTACTCTCGATTCGCATATCCAACAAGCTTACTTGTACGTTGTTTGTACGGACAAATCAATTTTTTCGTTCAATTGTCCGTAGTTTGTCCGTACAAATTGGAGGGATTTTGGAGCATGCCGATTAATCGCCTTCAATAGGCCGCCAAGCCCAAGCATCAGTGCCCTCGTTGAGGGTAACGCGATTCGCTCAACAGAACGGATAGCCGGGCATTCACCGCGACACGATCAGGTGTCTGCTCGTTCAGACAAGCAACGGCTGCGCAGCGCTCATGGATAGAGTAATGAGCGATCTGTCGTGTCTACATACTACGAGTAGCACGCCCAACGTCGGTGGGATGTTGAACTGCCATTCACCGTGAATAATTTCGTTGGTAGAGTATCAGAAATTTGTGTTGGTAGAGTGCCAACAAACCGTCGTTTTCCGAGCAATTCCGATTTTTTGCCTGAGCATCAACTAGTTGATTTCAATGCAACCTTAGCGTTAATTTTGTGTAAATGACACGTTCTGGTAGCGGAGGACGGATTTGAACCGCCGACACAAGGATTATGATTCCTCTGCTCTAACCAACTGAGCTACTCCGCCCCGGTGCTCGACGTTCAAAAACACACCAAAGCAGTGCCGTTTTCGAACCCTTCGCCAAGGTCGCGCGGATATAAGGTTGCCATGCCGACCGTGTCAAGCGCGCAGGTGTTCGGTTTGCGTGGAAGCTGGCCGCGTTAATAGCGCATAGCGTTGACGCAGGCATTTCGTCGGGGTTGAGTTCGCAAAGACGCGCCGCTATGTGTCAGCCACGAAATTTTCGAGTCCACAATTGATGAAACCGCGTATTGCCGTCCTTGGATGCGGATACTGGGGCAGTAACCATATCCGCACTCTCAAGAGCCTCGGCGCGCTCTATGCTGTCTCCGACGTCAATGGCGCTCGCGCGGAAGGCTTTGCCAGCGAACAGGAATGCCTGGCGCTTGCGCCGGATGCGCTGTTCGAGCGCGAGGATATCGATGCCATCGTCATGGCGTTGCCGCCGCAGTTCCACGCCGAACTTTCGATCCGCGCCGTGCAGGCCGGCAAGGACGTGCTGGTCGAAAAGCCGATAGCGCTTACCGTTGCCGATGCCGAGCGCTCGGTGCAAGCGGCCAAGGACAACAAGCGCGTTTTCATGGTGGGCCATGTGCTGCGCTTCCACCCCGCCTTCGAGAAGCTCAAGGCGCTCGTCGACGAAGGCGAACTGGGCGAGGTGCGCTACATCCATTCCCACCGCCTCGGGCTTGGCAAATTCCACACCGAGAACGATGCGCTCTGGGATCTTGCGCCACATGATCTCTCGATGATCCTGGCCATCACCGGGGCCGAGCCGGTGGAGGTTCATGGCGAAGGGGCTGCTACGCTCGATCATCTCAGTGATTTTGCCCATCTGCACATGCGGTTTCCGGGAAACCTGCGGGGCCACCTGTTCGCCTCGCGTCTAAATCCCTACCGGGAACGTCGGCTGACGGTCGTGGGAACCAAGGCGATGGCGGTGTTCGACGATGTCGAACCTTGGGAACGCAAACTTGCCGTCTATCACCATGCGGTCTGGCAGGACAGCGGCCATTGGGCGTTCACCGCCGACGAGCCGTCTTACGTGCCGGTCGGGCAGGGGATGCCGCTGACGCGCGAGCTGGAGCATTTCATCCAGTGCATCGAGACGCGGGCCGAGCCGCGCACGGACGGCGAGGAAGCCATCAGGGTGCTGCGCGTCCTGACCGCCGGCACCGTGACCCACGGCCTGAAAGTCATCTGATCTTTTGAAATCAGCCTGCTGAAACGGGGGCGGTGCGTGCGCCGAGGCGCGAAAGCATGGCTTCGGCTTCCGCGCCGCGCTCCGAGCGGCCGATAAAGCCGCCGCCGAACACGCGCGCCTCGTTGCCTTCGTCGGAATAAAGCACGCAGGCCTGACCCGGTGCGACGCCGGACTCGCCGTCCACCAGTTCAACAAAGGTCGTGCCGTCCTTGTGGTGAAGCACGGCGGGGCGGGGCGGGCGCGTCGAGCGCACCTTGGCAAACAGTTCGAGGCCCTCCGGCGGGATATCGGCGAGTTCGCCGTCGCCCAGCCAGTTCATGTTGCGCAGATAGATCTTGTGCGTTTCGAGAGCTTCGCGCGGACCGACGATGACGCGCGAGCGCTCGGCGTCGAGATAGACGACATAAAGCGGTTCGCCGGAGGCGACGCCGATGCCGCGGCGCTGGCCGATCGTGTAGCGCAATATGCCTTCATGGCGACCGAGGATGCGGCCATCGATATGGACGATGTCGCCTGGGCTGGCGGCAGTCGGCTTCAGCTTGGCGATGATGTCGGAATATTTGCCCTGGGGCACGAAGCAGATGTCCTGGCTGTCATGCTTGGCGGCAACCGTCAGGCTCATTTCCTCGGCCATCGCGCGCACGGCGGGCTTGGGCAGGCCGCCAAGGGGAAAGCGCAGATAGTCGATCTGCGCCTGCGTGGTGGCGAACAGGAAATAGCTCTGGTCGCGGTCGGCATCAACAGGCCGGTAGAGCGCGCGATGAGCGCCGTTGGCGCGGGAGCGGATGTAGTGGCCGGTGGCAAGCGCGTCGGCACCCAGTTCCTTGGCGGTGGCCAGAAGGTCGGCGAACTTGACCGTCTGGTTGCACGACACGCAAGGGATCGGGGTCTCGCCGTGGACGTAGCTCTCGGCGAAGGGATCGATGACCGCCTTGCGGAAACGCTCCTCGTAGTCGAGCACATAGTGCGGAATTCCGAGCGTTTCCGAGACGCGGCGCGCATCGTCGATGTCCTGGCCGGCGCAGCAGGAGCCTGCGCGGTGGACGGCTGCGCCATGATCGTAGAGCTGCAGCGTCACGCCGACGACGTCATAGCCCTCGCGTTTCAGCAACCCGGCCACGACTGAGGAGTCGACGCCGCCTGACATGGCAACGACGACGCGCGTATCCTGCGGGCGTCCGGGAAGGTCCAGGCTGTTCATTCGATCATTCCAATTCATCCCGTGCCGGATATCGCGGCCGGGCCAATGCTGACAATATAGGTCAAGCTTTCGGGCAGCGCCAGATTCATGATTTCGGCGCGTAAATTCGGCTTCAAACCGGTTGTCGGGCATTTGAAACAAATGCCGGCGCAAAGCCTAACGCGACGTTCACGAACCTTACCTATCCATTAGGGACCGCTTAGGCAATTTTTAAAGCTGTGGCGGTACTGTGGCGGCGATTGGTTCTTTTGTGTTATTTGTAGAGAGTATGATGACCGATCTGGTTAGACCGCGAGTCAAATACGTTATCGGGCCTGATGGCAGCCCGCTTACAATTGCCGATCTGCCGCCGACCAATACGCGTCGCTGGGTTATCCGGCGCAAGGCGGAAGTTGTTGCAGCCGTTCGTGGTGGACTTCTGAGCCTCGACGAGGCGTGCCAGCGTTACAAGCTGACCACAGAGGAATTCCTTTCCTGGCAAGCATCGATTGACGAGTACGGGCTTGCAGGCCTGCGCACCACGCGCATCCAGCAATACCGCCACTAGACATCTTTCTTCATCGCCACGCTGCCTTTCGGCCCTGGCCATTGTCAAAGAACTGACCTCATCTGAGAGGTCGGGAGGACGGGCGGCCGTTCGGTCGCTCGTTTAGTATAGTAATGCGGCCTTGCGGCCGCCCGTCCGGTGGTCTTGCCTCACCGGGGGCAGCATTTGCGCCGAAGGCCCCGATCAAGGCCCGGACTTGGGGGCTCATCACCCAGTCGCACACCGTCATGCGACCAATCCGGCACCGACGCCCTTCCCTGGTACCCGGTGCGCACCAGGTCTCCCGCAAGAGCGATGGGACGGATTATGAGGGAGACGGAGAGGACGTGGATAAGTGGGGTGAAGGTTTTTGTGGGGAAGCGTGATTTGTTCACTCCGCGATCAAAAGCCTCACAAGAACAATACCCCCCTCTGGCCTGCCGGCCATCTCCCCCTCAAGGGGGGAGATCACGCGATTGCCATGCTGTCATCCGATACTGAAATCTCGGAGATGCTGTAAGCTTGAGGCCGTTTCGGAGTCGGCCATTAGCCGATCTCCCCCCTGAGGGGGAGATGGCCGGCAGGCCAGAGGGGGGTGGCAGGAACAGGTTGCTCACCCCACCCCGCACCTGCGGTGCGACCCTCCCCATCAAGGGGAGGGTAAGGCAGCGCACCGCGTCGAACATAGCGGCACGGAGCCGCTTGTTTCCTTGGTCCAGTCGATAGGTCAAAGTGGCGGAGGTGAAGGACGGCGGTTCCTGCTGTTGTTGCCGTTCGACCCGACGCCCGCGAGGAGAGTTGCATGAAAATTCTGGTTTTCCAGCATCTTGCAGTCGAGCATCCCGGTTCTTTCGGGGATTTATGGCGCCGGGACGGTCACGAGTTGAAGACAGTCGAACTCGATGAAGGCGAATCCATCCCCGATCTCGACGATTTCGACGTGCTCGCCGTCATGGGCGGGCCGATGGACACCTGGCAAGAGGACGTCCATCCGTGGCTGACCGCAGAAAAAGCGGCGATCCGGCGCTGGGTCAAGGAAATGGAGCGGCCCTATCTCGGCATTTGCCTTGGACACCAGCTTCTTGCCGACGCGCTCGGCGGCAAGGTTTCATTGATGGCGCGCCCGGAAGTGGGGCTGGCCAAGGTGGAACTTACCAAGGCCGGCCGCGAGGACCGGCTTTTCCAAGGCGTCGACGGCGCATTCGAAACCTTGCAATGGCACGGGGCCGAGGTTTCGGTGCTGCCCGAACATGGCGAAATCCTTGCCGCCAATGCGGCGTGTCCGGTCCAGGCCATGAAATGGGGCCGGCACGCATATGGGTTCCAGTATCATATGGAAATCACCGATCGCACGGTGGCGGACTGGAAGGTCATTCCGGAATACTGCGCCAGTCTCGAACAGGCCTTGGGGGCAGAGCGGGCGGAACGTCTGGCGGGGGAAGTTGCGCCGCATCTTTCCGCTTTCCAGCGCGCGGCGGAGCGAATCAACGACAATTTCCTTGCCGTGGTTGGGAGACAGGTGGCCTAAACGCCCAATCTTTCAGGAAAATTCGCCCAATAAAGGTGGCCAGCTAACGGCTGGTCCTAAAGCGTGTTGCGATCTTTCAGATTCGTTGAATACGCTTTGGCTTCTTGGATTTATGCATGTCTCTATCCCGAAGCCGGTTCCCACTTTCGGGAGACATGCACTAACCGATCATGACGTTGCGGATGCCGACATCGGCGTCGCGGGTCTTGGTATCGCGCATCTCCAGCATTTCCGCCTTGGAAAGCTCCGCTTCAGCTTCGGATAGTAATGATTCGGCAGCGCTTCGCTGTTTGGCGAGGTCGGATTGGGAATCCCGGAGATTGTCGCGGCGCAGACGGGCCGCCTTGGCGAAGGTCGGATAGGCGAAATGGTTGATATCGGTGATCCCGGCCTTCTTTTCCTCGGCGGAGATCTGCAATTCCAGTTCGCTGGCCATGCGCTCGAATTCGGCGATCATCATGTCGAGTTGCATCAGCTGCCGCCGCTTCTCATTAACCTGAAACTGCTTCAGGCGAACGAGGTTCTCACGTGACTTCATGACTCGATACTCCGCAATCACTCATACGCACATACAGTTTCCTCGCGCGGGCGAGGTGCCGTCGGTACTCGTATCCCCCGGACTTCCCGAACCTATGGGAAATAAAGTCCTAAAGTTTTTTTCGCCCGGTAACCATTCGTTTACGGGCATTGTTAATCATACGGGTCAGGACTTAAGGCCGGGTAAAAATTCCAGCGGTGGGGTGGCTTCCGGAGAATGAGTCGATTGAGTCGGTTACGTCAGTTTTTTGATGCGCCAGATGAAGAACTTAATTCGGTGATTCATCTGTGGATTCAATAGAATGTGGAAATAGGTTAAAAAATCTGATACTGTTTCGGACACGAAATTAGGATTTGTTAACCATTCGATGGCAGCTTTCGGTTCAGGCAATCGCTGCTCCGGGCCAGGACGGGTCGCAAAGCGGGTTCGGCGGCAGAAAAGGGGAATGAGATGCGCGTTCTGCTGATAGAAGATGACAGTGCAACAGCACAGAGCATCGAACTCATGCTGAAGTCCGAAAGCTTCAACGTCTATACCACCGATCTTGGTGAAGAAGGCGTCGATCTCGGCAAACTTTATGACTACGACATTATTCTTCTCGACCTTAACCTGCCCGACATGTCGGGCTACGAGGTCTTGAGAACACTTCGCCTCTCGAAGGTGAAGACGCCAATTCTCATCCTTTCCGGCATGGCCGGGATTGAAGACAAGGTGCGCGGCCTCGGCTTCGGCGCCGACGACTACATGACCAAGCCGTTCCACAAGGACGAGCTGGTTGCCCGCATCCACGCCATCGTGCGCCGCTCGAAGGGCCATGCCCAGTCGGTCATCACCACCGGCGACCTGGTGGTCAACCTCGACGCCAAGACGGTGGAAGTTGCCGGCCAGCGCGTGCACCTCACCGGCAAGGAATACCAGATGCTGGAGCTGCTCTCGCTGCGCAAGGGCACCACGCTCACCAAGGAAATGTTCCTGAACCACCTTTACGGCGGCATGGACGAGCCGGAACTGAAGATCATCGACGTCTTCATCTGCAAGCTCAGGAAGAAGCTCGACGCTTCCTCCGGCGGCCAGAACTACATCGAGACGGTCTGGGGCCGCGGCTATGTGCTGCGCGAGCCGGAAGATATCCGCGAAAGCGCCTGATCGGATCAACATACAAACAAAAAAGCCCGGCCTGAGTGCCGGGCTTTTTGATTCTGCCTGCTTGGTGACGCCGATCAGGCGGCGATCTGAAGCGTGCGGAAGCGTTCGATCAACTGGGAACGGTTGAACGGCTTCAAGAGATAGCCCTGGGCGCCCGCGCGCTTGGCGCGCATGATTGCGCCGATATCGACTTCGACCAGCGAAATCAGCATCTGGGGCGCGACCGGGGTGATGATGCCGCGAATCTGGCGGATGAGGTCGGCCGCCTGCATATCCGGCAAGGTTCCATCGATGACGATGATGTCGGGCATCTCGGCTGCGCACATTTCCAGGGCTTCGGCCCCGGAGCCGCAATCAACCACGATCATGTCGGAACTGCTCAGGATGCGCTTTGCAACTTTGCGGATGACGCTTGAGCCATCGACGAACATACAGCGTTTCATTTTCATGTCCTTTCGGCCCGTTGCTTGGCGAAAAGCCTCGGGCAACCAGAGCGATTGTAGGACGAGCCGGTAAAAAAGCTGAAAATGGCTTAGGTAAAAATAGCGTCAAAGAACGCGGCCGCAGCGAGGACCGCCGGATGCGCCTATTCTTAGCGAATCCGGCTGGTTTCCCGGCTTGCCATGATTGCCGCAGGGCGAGCCGTTCGCTCAGGCGGCAGTGAGGGTGATTTCCTCGGAGGTGGCGTGGATGGAGATGGTCATTCCGGCCTCGCGCGCCAGAAGCAGCGTGTAGTAGGGCTGCACGGCATGGGCGTCGATGGCTTCCTCAGGCTTGTGGCCGGAGTGCAGTTCAAGGAACTTGGGCGGCACGCGCAGCATAGGGCCGCTGGACGAAAGGACGAAACGCGGCTCGGTTTCCAGGTTCTCGAGCGTCGCGGTGATGCGTCCGCCGCGCGGAATGGCGGCATTGGCGACGAGAATGAGGTTGAGCAGCAGCTTGACCTTGTTTTTCGGCAAGAGCGCGCGCGGACCGGTCCATACCAGTTCAGGCTTTTCGTTCTTCAGGAAGGCGGTAGCGACAGCTTCGGCATCGCCGGTGTCGATCAGCATGCCGGCTGAACCCGCAGCGCCGAAAGCGATGCGCGCAAACTGGAGACGGGCCGAGGCGTTGCGCGCGCTCTGCCGGATCAGGTTCATGGCGTCTTCGTCGGCACCGCCTTCGTCAAGCAGTTCAAGGCCGTTGTTGATGGCGCCGACCGGCGAAATGATGTCATGACAGACGCGGCTGCAGAGGAGGGCAGCAAGATCGGGGGCAGAAAGAGTGAATATGTCAGTCATTAACGCGGTCCTTGCAAAAATCGGATGCTGTCAAAATGGATTTCGCCCAACGCGCCACGCAAACCGAATCACTTTTTCCTCCACGGCAATGAATATCGCGCGAGGTATCGCGCGCCAATTCAAAACCGTACTTGTCTTCGGGTACGTTCCTGCAGGACGCCGATAAAAGTGTCCCCAAAACGGCGCCGGCCCTCGAAAGGCCATCTTCTTCATGTGAAAGCTTAATGGTTGAAAAAGGATTACGGCATAGGTTGCCGTGATGACACCAAAGCGGCCGTTCAAGAGCCGTGGGGTTCGAGGCGCAGGCAAAGTGCTCCGTGACGGAGATTGGCTGCATGTTTTCCCGATTCTGCGACCGGGGTCTTTACCGGGTCATCGCTTTGACCATGATTTTGGCAAGCGTATTTGCCCTTTCGATTTCGGCTTCCCGTGCCCAGGAGTACACGGCCCAGGAAATCGTCGATTCGGGCCACAAGTTCTTTGGCGCGACCTCCGGCGGTCTGGCCAGCGTGGTGGAGAAAATATTCTCGTCCTATGGCCTGCCCAACGGCTATGTGCTGGGCGAGGAGGGATCCGGCGCGTTCATCGGCGGCCTGACCTATGGCGAAGGCACGCTCTACACCAAGAATGCCGGCGACCATAAGGTGTTCTGGCAGGGGCCTTCGCTCGGCTGGGATTTTGGCGGCGAGGGTTCGCGCGTCATGGTGCTGGTCTATAACCTCGATGACGTGAACAACCTCTACAACCGTTTCGGCGGTGTTGCCGGGTCGGCCTATGTCGTTGCCGGTGTCGGCTTCAACGTGCTCAAGAACAACCAGATGTTGCTTGTTCCGATCCGTACCGGCGTCGGTGCGAGGCTGGGCATTAACATGGGTTATCTTAAGCTCACCAACAAGGCGACCTGGAACCCGTTCTAGACAACAGGCTGCCTTAAAACGCCTTTACCGGAGCGATCGGCTCTTGCCGTCGCTCCGGATTTGCGTCATGCGATGGCTCACCCCACGGGTTGCGCAACCATAACGGGTAAATGAACGTGGTTCAGTCGATCCTGTTTTTCATTCTCGGTTTTCTGTGCGCCGGTTTCCTGGCGCTGCTGGTTGCGCCGTCGATCTGGCGACGCGCAGTCGCATTGACGCGCAGGCGCATCGAAGGCTCGATCCCGCTGACCCAGGCCGAGATCACGGCTGACAAGGACCAGCTGCGCGCCGGCTTCGCGATGGAGGCACGGCGGCTCGAAATGACGATTGCCGGCTTGCAGCAGAAGGCGGCGGGACAGGCGGTCGATATCGGCCGCATCGGCGAGCAACTGACGGCCGCCCAGTCCGAGGGCGTCCAGAAGAACGAGACGATTGCGGCCTTGGAAGGCCGGATCGGTGCGCTTGATGCCGAGATCGGCCAGCGCGAGCAGAAGATCGGGCAGTTGGTGGCAAATCTGGCCGAGGCCGAGAAGTTGATCGACCGGCGGGCCGAGGAAGTGGAAAAGCTCGGCCAGTTGTATGACGAGGCGAGCTTCCTTTCCAGCAATCGCCAGATCGAGCTGGTGGCGCGGGAAGCCGAGGTCGAGAAACTGGCAAGCGACATGCTGGCGCTGCGCAACCAGCGCAAGGAAATCGAAGCGCAGAGCCAGGCAATCATTGCCGAAAGCCGGACGGCGCGCGAGGCGTTGAGGGTCGAGCAGAAACGGGTTGCCGATCTCGAAAAGAGGATCGAGCGGCTGTTGAGCGTCGTTGCCGACCGCGAAGACAAGCTGGAGCGCCGGGAAAAGGAACTCGCGAGGCTGCGCGAAAAGCTCAAGGGCGTCGGGTCGGTTGCCAGAAGTTCAACGGAGGCCGCCAAGCGTCCATTGCCGGCGGTGCGGGCGGATGCCGGTGCGCCGACTAAAAGCGCGGTAGCCTCAGGAGAGATCGACAAGGCCGTGGCCAAGGTCAATTCCGACCGTGAGCGGCTGGAAGAGCGGCTTGCGCGGTTCGGCGGCCAGAGCCGCAAATCGTCGGGCGGCTCGGCTGCAGACGTGGCCCGCAATGGGCTTGCAAACGGCAACAGGCAGGAAAGTGCCGAGCTTCGCGAGCAGATGGCCGATCTGGCGGCTGAAGTGGTGCATTTGACCGGGATGCGCGACGGGCCGTCTTCGCCGATCGCCAAGGCGTTGGCGCGGGAAGAAGGCCAAGCGGCCGCAGGCGAGGGCAGGGGCCGCGCGACCAGCCTTGCCGATCGCGTGCGCGCCTTGCAGAAAACCACGCCTGCTGGCTGACCGGCGGCTTAAATATCGGAATTGCTGCCCGGTTGGCGTTTCGGGCGACGGCTAGAACTTGCCAGACGAAAAATGATGCAGGGCAATCGCGGACGCCGCTGCGACATTGAGGGAATCGAAATCCCGGGTCATGGCAATGCGCGCGGTGGTCAGGCGCGCTAACAGCGCCTGCGGCAAACCTTCGCCCTCGCTGCCGAGGTAGAGCGCCAGACGATTCTTCCGTTCGGCATCGCGTATGTCCGTCTTGCCATCGGGCGAGAGCGCCAGTTGGGCAAAGCCTTCAATGTCGAGCGTCTGCGCCAGTTCAGCGGTGTCGGCAAAGGTCGCGAACGGCACTTTCAGTGCTGCTCCGACCGAAACGCGGATCGCCTTGCGGTAGAGCGGATCGCAACTGGTCTGGTCGAGCAGCACCGCTGCCGCGCCGAAGGCCGCGGCGTTGCGGAAGATCGAACCGACATTGTCGTGATTGGCAATGCCGACAAGCACGACGATCAGCGCTTCGGTCGGCAGCGCTTTGACCAAGTCGGCTGCGCTCTCGGGCTGGCTCTTGCGGCCGATCGCCAGAATGCCCCGGTGCATATGAAAGCCCGCGATGCGGTCCATCGTTTCACTGGATGCGACATAGACCGGTAGGCCCGCCGGAGCCTTGGCCAGCACTGGCTCCAGTCCGGCAAGCCTGTTTTCCAAAACCAGTATGGATTCGGTTTCGAAGCGCCGCGCACTCAACAGCACGTCCAGCACGACCTTGCCTTCGGCCACGAAACGGCCCTGCCTGCCGACAAGGTCGCGCTCGCGAATATCGAGATAGGCTGCGACGCGCGCGTCCTGCGAGTCATCTATGTGGACGAGTTCCATAGTGCTTCCAGCCGCCATTGATCGGCTGGGATAAAAACGGGACGGAAGCGACGGTCAAGTGCCGCCAGTCATGAACGGCCGGTCAAGTGCCGGTCTGGCGCAGGCGAACCGGGGACACGTCCTTGTCTTCGCTGCCGAAAATCTGCTCGACCAGATGCAGCAACTGACGGACCGCATCTGACCGGCACGAATAATAGATCGTCTGGCGGTCGCGCCTCGTCTGGACCAGATCGAACGCGCGCAATTTGGCAAGGTGCTGGGACAGTGCCGACTGGCTCAGGTCGACCTTGTCGGCGATGGTGCCGACAGAAAGCTCAGCGTCGATCAGGTGGCTCATGATGGCCAAGCGCTTTTCATTCCCCATCAAGGTGAGGAACGCGGCAGCATCGGCGTTCGCGAGTGACTTTGTCGTTTCCATAGGCCCCCGTTCCGCTACAGAAACCCGCAACGCCATGGGGGCAAATGGCGTGGGGGTAGTGGCACTCAAATCCAGACGCCGCATGACCGGCGCGATAGCTAGTCTTAAGAAGTTAAGGTATTCCGGCCAAATCTCAAGGACTATCTACAGTTGAGCCAAAAAGGCGCAGGCTGTGGCCAGAACCTTTCTCCTGCCCTCGTTCTAGCCCCCACTCTGGTTTTGCCCGGCCTCAGCCGCGCGCCCCGACTTGGCCATTTCAACCAATGCGATGCGCAGGTCCTGCGCCGTCTTCAAAGGTTGTGGGAAAAACACGCGGCGCGTGTCGTCGCCCAACACAAGATCCATCCCGTCGGCGTCGAAACCAGACAGCGTCCAGTTGCCATCCGCCGCCTTGGCAAAATGCCTGGCGTAGATCGCAATCGCGTCGAGGTGGTCTTCGTTCATGTGGTCGAGAGCGGACTGTTCGCTCGTCGCCAATTCATCGTTGACCGCGTCCTCGACGATCAGTTCGCTTCGCGTGAGCAGGAATGCCTTGCCGAAGCCGCCGTTCAGGCTGGCGCGCTCGATGTCCAGGCGGAAGAAGGCAAAGTCGCCAAGGTCGGCATAGAGCTTTGCCTTGGGATTGCGGTTCAGGTAGCGACGCTTGGCGCGGTCGCTATCTGGCGTGCCGCGTTCCAGCCGTGTTGCCTTGCAAATCAGCGTCAAACGCGGATAGGCCAGCGCGTCACCCTTGCCCGGTTCACCGAGTAGCAGGGAGCAGCGTGGATCGGCGGCGATTGCCTGCGTGTGCGCCGCGAGGCCGGAAATCAGGATAAGCGGCGTGCCGTCGAGATCGGTGGCAACTCCAACCCGACTGGCCAGAGGTGCGCCTGTGCCAGGCTCCAGCACGGCAATCGCGCCAAAACGGGCGCTTCTCACCAATGTCTTGGCAAGCCGGATCGCCTCGGCGTCCGTCGGACGGATAACTTCCATCTTCCGCTCTTCCAAGGTTGCAGCTCCCATAAGATGACTGATGTTGTCCAGTTATTGGCCAACAATACCGGATTTGACAAGGGCCTCGGCGTCGCTTTCGGAAATGCCGAAGCGCGCAAGTATCGCGGAAGGGTCCAAAGTGGTTTTGTCGGGTGGTGCTGCTACCGCAGTGGGAGAGGCGGAAAAGCGCGGCGATGGGGCAGGGCGCTCGAATTGCCCAACATTGACGTAGGCCTGTCGCGCGACGGCGTGGGGGTGCTGCCTTGCTTCGGCAAACGAAAGCACGGGGGTTACGCAGGCATCGGTGCCGGCAAAGACTTCCGCCCATTGGTCACGGGTTTTCTGCCGGAACATTGTGGCGATCTCCTCGCGCATTCGCGGCCACAGGTTCTTTTCGTACTGTGCGCCAATGAAATGCGCGTCGAGGGGAAGCAGGCGTGCAAATTCGGCGAAGAACTGCGGTTCGAGGCAACCAACGGCCATGTGGCGGCCATCGGCGGTTTCGTAGGTGTCGTAGAATGGCGCGCCGGAATCGAGCAGGTTCTGCCCGCGTTTGTCGTTCCACTGCCCTGCCGCCATGAAGGCATGGATGGGAGCGGCGAGCATCGAAGCGCCTTCCACCATGGACGCGTCGATGACCTGACCCTTGCCGGTTCTGGTGCGCTGGAAAAGGGCCGCCAGCAAACCTGCAATCAGCATCATCGTGCCTCCGGCATAGTCTCCTACCAGGTTGAGCGGTGGTATCGGCTTTCCCTCACCGGGGCCAATCGCATGGAGGATGCCCGATAGAGCAAGATAGGTGATGTCGTGGCCGGCGCGGCCGGCGAGCGGTCCGTCCTGACCGAACCCGGTCATGCGTCCGTAGATGAGCGCCGGATTGCGCTTCAGGACTGTGTCCGGGCCAAGGCCGATCCGCTCCATGGCGCCGGGGCGAAAACCTTCGACAAGGGCGTCTGCTTTTTCGGCGAGCCGCAATACAAGTTCGACACCTTGGGGCTGCTTGAGGTCGAGCTTGAGGATCGAGCGGCCGTGGCGGTCGAGGTTGCAGTCATCTGGCAGTTGCAGGAACGGCCGATCCGAACTCTGGCGCTCGATGCGGACGACATCGGCACCCATTTCGGACAGGATCAGGCTGGCCAGCGGTACCGGTCCCAAACCCGCCATTTCGATCACCGTCAAACCGACCAGCGGGCCGGTCTTCGGTTCAGGCGAAAGACTGCCGTTCATTGCAGTGGTCTATTTGGGTGCCATGCGAATGGCGCCGTCGAGGCGGATGGTCTCACCGTTCAGCATCTGGTTTTCAATGATGTGCAGCGCAAGCGCGCCATACTCCGAAGGCTCGCCGAGGCGCGGCGGAAAAGGCACGGCTGCGCCGAGCGAATCTTGCACGTCCTGCGGCATGCCGGCCATCATCGGCGTCTTGAAGATGCCGGGCGCGATGGTGCAGACGCGGATGCCGGAACGGGCAAGGTCGCGCGCCACCGGCAGGGTCATGCCGACGATGCCGCCCTTGGACGAAGAATAGGCCGCCTGTCCGATCTGGCCGTCATAGGCGGCAACCGAGGCCGTATTGACGATGACGCCGCGTTCGCCGCCCTGCAAGGCGTCGAGCTTTCCGGCCTGGTCGGCGAAAAGGCGGATCATGTTGAAGCTGCCGATGAGGTTGATCTCGATCACCCGGCGGTACTGGTCGAGCGGGTGCGGGCCGTCCTTGCCGACGGTCTTCACGCCGATGGCGATGCCGGCGCAATTGACGAGGATGCGGGCAGGGCCGAGCTTTGCGGTCGCCTCGGTAATCGCGGCGACGCCGCTGTCGGCGCTGCTGACATCGCACTTGACGGCAACGCCGCCGATGTCGGCCGCAACCTTTTCAGCGCGCTCCATGCCGACGTCGAAGATGGCCACGCGCGCGCCCTTGGCGGCCAGAGCGCGTGCCGTGGCCTCGCCAAGTCCTGAACCGCCGCCCGTCACGATTGCAATCTGGCCGTTGGGGTTCATGGCAGTCTCCGCATTACCTGGAATTATTTCAAGCTATACGAAGCCCGCCTCACCGCGCAACCGCGCCGAAAGTCGTCAGACGGGAACCGCGAGCTGGTCGGCGTGACAAACCTCGCCAGCGAGCTTTGCCACCGCGCCAGCGACGATTTCATGCGCCAGCAGGCGGTCGAGGTCGACGGGGCGCGGCATCGAGATTTGCCCGCGCGGGATGCGCTTGAAGCCGAGTGGACCGTAATAGGGTTCGTCGCCGACGAGGATCACGGCAGGCGAGCGGGCCTTTGAGGCAGCGTCAAGCGCCATCGCCACCAGTTTGCGGCCGATGCCGAGGTTCTTGTGGGTGGGCCTGACGGCAAGCGGGCCGAGCATCAGGGCGCGGCCCTTGCCGGCGGCGATGCGGGTCATGCGCACCGAGGCGATGACCTTGCCGCCATCCATGGCGACGAAGGAAAGGGCGCGCTCGTGCGGGCCGCCTTCGCGGATCTTGTAGGCGGCGCGCGAAAAGCGTCCGGGTCCGAAGGCTTCTTCGTTGATGAGGTCGATTTCGGGATCATGCGCCGGGGTTTCCGGCAGGTAAGTGACGTTGGCAAGGCTCATGGTCTTTGCATTCCGGTGCAAGGAAAGGGTGCTGCATGCGGCAGCGTTCGCCAGTCAGCGCTTCAGGCGCGGGCGTCCTTTCGTCGTCGGTCGAACCGGATGGTTGCAAAGAAATCCAACATCGGCGCTCCGCTAGCATCAAAATCCGGCCTCTGCAATCGACCTTTAGGGATTCCGGTGATGGTGGCCTGCAAATGGCAGTTTTCTGCGCTTCCGGTGCTCACGTACTTAAATGTACACTCCGCTCCGGTTCTCGAAACCCGCCATTTTCAGCTCACCCTGACCGGAATCCATCCGTCCAGCGGCCACCGCGCGTTGCGTGAAGCGTTGACGGATTGTTCAGGAGATAAGGGTCCCCGAAATCCGCTTTCCGTCCTACATGAGGCGCAATGACGGAAAGGACGTATCATGGGACTACTGGTTGACGGCAAGTGGCAAGACCGCTGGTATGACACCAAGGCGAGCGGCGGCAGGTTCGAGCGCTCGCAGGCGCAGTGGCGCGATTTCGTGACCGCAGACGGCAAGCCGGCAGAGGGGCGCACGCGCGGCTTCAAGGCGGAGCCCGGCCGCTACCATCTCTATGTTTCGCTGGCCTGTCCGTGGGCGCACCGCACGCTGATCTTCCGGGCGCTGAAGAAGCTGGAAGGCATCATCTCCGTGTCGGTGGTCCACCCCTATATGGGTGCGGACGGCTGGACGTTCCGCGCCGAGGACGGCGCTACCGGCGATGCGCTCTACGGGTTCGATTTCTTGCACCAGATCTACACCAAGGCAGATCCCGCCTATTCAGGCCGGGTAACGGTGCCGGTGCTGTGGGACAAGAAGGAGGAGACGATCATCTCCAACGAGTCCTCCGAGATCATCCGCATGCTGAATTCGGCCTTCGACGAATGGGGCGATGCCGGCGTGGATTTTTACCCGCAAGCACTGCGCACTGATATCGACGACATCAACGCGCTGGTCTATCCCGCGATCAACAACGGCGTCTACCGGGCCGGTTTCGCCACCACGCAGGAAGCCTATGAAGAGGCGTTCAACGAGTTGTTCGCAGCACTTGATGGGCTGGAGGAGCGGCTTGGACGGCAGCGTTATCTGGTCGGCAACCGCATTACCGAAGCCGACTGGCGGCTGTTCACCACGCTGGTGCGCTTCGATCCGGTCTATGTCGGCCACTTCAAGTGCAATCTGAGGCGGATCGCCGATTACCCGAACCTGTCAAACTACCTGTGCGAACTCTACCAGGTGCCGGGCGTGGCCGGGACCGTGAACCTCGATCACATCAAGGCGCACTACTACGGCAGCCACAAGACCATCAACCCGACAGGGATCGTTCCGGTCGGGCCGGAGGTGGACTATCTCGCGCCGCACAACCGCGCGAAGCTGGTGGCGGCCTGAGCTACCAATAGGGCGAGGGCGCTGTTTTTCCGAAAACCTCGGCGAGCCTGCGCCGGGTCGCGGGTGTCGTCGCTTCCGGCAGGTCGTCCAGCCTGAAGAAGCCGGCCTCGGCGATCTCGTGGTCCGGCAATTTCGGCGTTGACTGGGCAAAGTGCTCGATGAGGTAGAGGCCGACGTGATCGCGGCGGCTGGCCTGCCGGTTGAAATGCATGGATTTCAGCACGGGCGCGGCGGTTACCGCGATGTTGCCTTCCTCGGCCAGTTCGCGCCGCAGCGCCTCCTCCATGGTCTCGCCCTGCTCGACGCCGCCGCCCGGCAACTGCCAGCCGGGAACGTAGGTGTGACGGATCAAAAAGACGCTTTGGTCGGCCGGGTTGTAGACCAGGCCGCGCACGCCGAGCGTCATCGGTCGCCGCAGCAAGAAGAACAGGTGGAACAGCCGCGCCCTGACGCCCGGCCAGCCGGTCTGGCGAAACGCTCTCTCCTGATCGCTATCATTCATGGGAATTTCTGCCTGTTGTGCTGGCAAAGGTGGAAAGCGGCGCGCGCCTCCCGTAAGAGTTAAGCCATGTTCAGGCTTGCGCACATGTCGGACGTCCATCTGGGACCGTTGCCCGATGTATCCTATCGCGACCTCGCCTCCAAGCGGGTGGTTGGCTACATCAACTGGCAGCGCAACCGACGCCGCCACATGCACGATGCCGTCATCGACACCATCGTCGCCGATATGAAGCGCCAAGCGCCGGATCACATCGCCGTGACAGGCGACCTCGTCAACCTTGCGCTGGACGGCGAGATCGAGATGGCGCGGCTGTGGCTGGAGACGCTCGGGCCGCCGCAGGATGTCTCTGTCGTTCCGGGCAATCACGACGCCTATGTGCCGGGTGCGTTCGGTAAGGTCTGCCGGTCATGGGCGCCGTGGATGAACGGCGACGGCATCAACCATCCGATCGACCGCAACAGCTTTCCCTATCTGCGCGTGCGCGGCAACGTTGCGCTGATCGGCGTATCAACGGCGCGGGCGACTGCGCCCTTTATGGCCAATGGCTTCTTTCGCGAGGGGCAGGCGAAAAGGCTGGCCAAACTGCTTGCCGAAACGGGCAAGCGCGGGTTGTTTCGGGTGGTGATGATCCACCACCCGCCGGTGCGGGCCGCGGTTTCGCAGCACAAGCGCCTGTTCGGCATCCGCCGCTTCCAGAAAATCGTCGCGCGCAATGGCGCGGAGCTCGTGCTGCACGGTCATTCGCATGAGCCGTCGCTTTATTTCCTCGGCAGTGGCGAGGGCCGTATCCCGGTGGTCGGCGTTGCGGCGGCAGGGCAGTCGCCGGGCGGCTCGCATCCGGCGGCGCAATACAATCTCATCGATATCGGCGGCGAGCCGGGGAACTGGCAGATCAACCTGACCCGGCGGGGCCTTACGGGGCCGTCAATTCCACCGGCCGACCTTCAGGTGATCGACCTGATGACCGCGTCGGAAACGCGCCGGTCTCTGGTCAAAACGTGATCTTCATCGCCAGGATGCGGTCCCAGAACAGGATGATCGTGAAAATCAGGCCTCCCAGCGCTCCGCCCACGACGATGGCAAGGCTCGTCAGCAGCGCCGAAAAGAGCTTGCTACCCGGCGCTGCTTCCAGCGCATGTTCCATCTTCGAGCCGGCCCGCTCGGCAAATCCGGGGGCAATTTCAACCTCGGTGCCGTCCATCATGCGCTGATGCTCGATGATGCGTTCGGCGACGTAGCGGGTGACCTGCGCTGCGACCGTTTTGAGGTCGGTGGATTCGGCAAGGACGACGCGCCCGAGGCGGGTATCCCTGACGAAGCGGAACGTGCGACGGTCTCGCCCCATGGCGACGTGGCTGACGGCATCGATCCAGAGCCGGGGTTGCAGCCCGGACGAAATGGCGAAATCGAAATTGTCCATGTCGGAAGGAACGTCGGCAAATACCGGCGCAAGCTCGGCTGCCATCAGCTCGAGTCGCATGCGGTGGGCTTCACGCAGATCGACAACCACGTCATCGCGATCGGCAAAGCCGTTCTTCACATCTCTTATCGCATTGGACAGCGCGCTCGATGCCTCGCTCGGCGGCACGTTTTCGCTGGCATCCTTCATACGCAAGGCTCTCACGGTTGGTTAAGCCAAGGTTAACATAGCCTTTGGCGAAAAACAGCCGGATGACGGGATGTAGCTCTAGTGGGTCGATCTGCCGGCAAGCTGGGCATGGATGAGCGCCGCGACTTCCGCCGGTGTTTCCCCGATCAGCATGTGACCGGCACCGGGCAATATCCGTACCTTGAAGGATGCCGGCAGGCCTTGCGCCTGGCTGACCGGAAGCACCGGATCGGCGTCTCCCCACAAAACCGAGACGGGCATTGCCAGCGTGGCAAGCATCTCGCGCGGGATTTCGCCCTGCCGTTCACCTTTGGTGATCAGGGCTGCAATCTCGCCAAGCTTGTCGGCCTGGCCGTGTTGCACGCGCATTTGTCTGTAGGCACCGAGCGATGTGTCGGAAACGGTCGCTTGCGGACCCGACATCGCGGCGAGGCAACCGCGGATTTCGCTTGCCTCGACCGCCGCGCCATAGCGGCGCAGCAGCGGCCCGTTGATTTCAGGGCCGAAACCGCCCGGTGCGAGCAATGTCAGCGACGCGATGCGGTCGGGTGCCATCAAGCCGATCAGTACGGCAATGGCGCCGCCCATCGAGTGGCCGACGACATGCGCCCTGTCTATACCTCGTTCGGCAAGGTCAGCGGCAATGGCTCGCGCCGCGAGCTTTGGCGGGCCGGCATCGGGGAAGGCCAGCGAGCCGCCATGGCCCGGCAAATCATAGGCGATGGTGCGTGTGGTTCTGGAAAATTCGGCAACGACATCATTCCAGACGGCGTGACTGGCTCCAAAGCCATGCAGGAGAACCAGCGTGGATGGGCCGCTGCCCCGGTCGGATGAATAGAGGGTACTGCTCATGCGCGGCTCAGGTCGAATTTCCCAGTCCGGCAGCCCGCAATGCCTCGACAAGACGGTCGGTCAGATCGGCCGGGTATTTGCGCTGCTCGAAGGTCTTGCGTGGATCGGCGGCGAATTTCGGGAAATCCGTCAAAAGCTCGTCGAGGCGCTCCTTCTTGGCGCGCAAGTCGCCTGTCTGATCGGCGGCAATGAGCCTTGCGGCCAGATAGTGGGATTTCTTTGCCGTGGGGTTGAGCGCTGCCGTCGCGCGCGCGGCTTCCTTTATGTCGCCAAGCATGAACTCACCGAGGAACAATCCGAAATCCCACCAGGGCGGATGCGCGCTGGTGGAATCGACTGCCCGGGCCATTATGGGGGTGCCTTCCTCGTAGTGGCCGGCAAAGATCAGGCCGTATCCATAGGCGGCGGCCATGGTCAGGTCATAGGTATTGAGTTCGTAGGCCTTGCGCGTCCAGCGGATCGATTCCTCCGAATTGCCGAGACGAGAGTTCATGTAGCCATAGGCGCGGTGTGCGTAAGGGCTTGTTGCGGCCATCTGCACGGCCTTGTGCGCCATTGCCATCGCCTTGTCGCGCGAAGCTTCCAGCGGATAGGCGTAACGATCGGTCACCGCTTCAAGATGCAGCGCCGAAAGCTCCGAATAGATGAGCGCGGACTTCGCATTCAGCGCCAAGAGCTGCTCGAAGCACCGGTAGGCATTTTCGTGCGCCTGTGCATTGGGGTCCTGGTAGTAGTCGTCGTTCAAAAGCAGGCAGCGTGTCAGGCCAACCTGCGTGCCCTCCTGCTCGATATAGGCATAGATGGTGCCGGACGCTGTCGTCGTGGTCGTCAGCAGGCCGGCGATCTGGTCTTCGATTTCCTGCGGCTCGGTTTCCGAGCGGGAAAGCGTGCGTGACAACAAAACGCGCCCGCTGCCGAGATTCTGCAATTCGATGGTCACGCTGCCGGCCGTCGAACCGGGCGTAAGCTTGAAGATGAAGTTCAGGGCCTTCAACGCCGGGCTCGGGTCTCCCTCGATGTCACGGCCAATGAAATCCACCGTGTCGAAGCCTGAAAGCCCCCGCCGCAAAGTGGCCGCTACGGAGGCAATTTCCGGCGAATCTTCCTTGGCCGAGAGATAGATCGTCGGCAGCGTGTCCGGCTGGGTCAGGTCTATGCTGCTGGTGGTGGCCGGAGCCTCGGGCACAATGGTCGTGGCCTCAGCCGTTGCAGCCAACATGTTGGACTGGCGCAACAGCATGAAACTCAGGACGACGACCACCGCGCCTATGGCGAGCCACATCAAAGCGAGCTGGCGGCCAAGCGACGGCAAAGGCAGTGCGCCGGTGGGAATGGAAACAGGATTTTCCACCACCTGCTGCTGTTCCGGTTGCCTTTCGGCAGCCAGGAGTTTGTAGGTCGGAATGTAACTGCCGCGCGGAATTGAGATGCGCAGCGGCTCGGAAGCACCTTCGGTGGCGAAATATTGCTGAAGCAGGTCGCGCAGGCGACCCGCCTGCACCCTCACCACCGCATCGGTGGACGGGTCGAAGTCGGCATCCTTGCCGAACACGTCGACGGCAATGGAAAAGCCCTTTAGCCGGTCGGCTTCGCCCGCCAGTTCGCGCTCGACAAGATACTGAAGCAGGTCCCGCGCTCGTTCCGATCTGCTGAAGGTTTCGCTGACGAGCAGCCGCTTCAGCGTTTCGCGCACTGCGGGGGCGGCAGGCGGGTTATGCTGCAAGTGTCGGACCTTTCAAGTCGGCACAAGTTAGACGTCAATCATATATGGCTTATGCCACTAAACAAGCAGTCCTGCTTTGGTAGCAAGCCGGTTCGCCGAAATAATTAGGCGAACCGGGTATTTGGCCGTCAGCGGGTTTTTTTACCGAGGATACGGTTGGCCGCAGACACGATGGCTTCGAGCGATGCGGCGGAAATGTTGGTGTTGATGCCGGCGCCGAAAATCTTGCCGCCCGGGTACTCCATTTCCATGTAGCAGATGGCCGCGGCGTTGGAGCCGCGCTGCATGGAATGCTCGGAGTAGTCCGCCACCGACATCTCGACGCCGATATGCCGCGAAAGTGCATCGACGAAGCCGTCGATGGGGCCGGTGCCGCTGCCGGTGATCTTCACTTCTTTGCCCTTGTCGAGGATCGTCGCCTCGATAAGCCGCCGGCCCTTCACTTCCGTGTCGGGATAGGTGTGGTGGTCGACGAATTTCAGCCGTGCGCGGGGCTGGTCGACATAGGCTTCGAGAAAGCGCTCATAGATGCGCTTTACCGGAACTTCCTTGCCCTCGGCATCGGTGATGGCCTGGATGTCCTGGCTGAACTCGATCTGCAGGTTGCGCGGCAGGTTGAGGCCGTAGTCGGCTTGCAGGACATAGGCGATGCCGCCCTTGCCGGACTGCGAGTTGATGCGGATGATCGCCTCATAGCTGCGGCCGACATCCTGCGGGTCGATCGGCAGGTAGGGGACCTCCCAGATCTCCTTGTTGGCCTTCTTCAAGGCCTTCATGCCCTTGTTGATGGCGTCCTGGTGCGAGCCGGAGAAAGCCGTGTAGACCAGTTCGCCAACGTAAGGGTGGCGCTCCGGGATCTTGAGCTGGTTCGAATATTCGTAGACCGCCTTCATGCGCGGAATATCCGAGCAGTCGAGTTCTGGATCGACGCCTTGCGTGTACATGTTGAGCGCCAGCGTCACGATATCGACGTTGCCGGTGCGCTCGCCATTGCCGAACAGCGTGCCTTCGACGCGGTCGGCGCCAGCCATCAGGCCGAGCTCGGTCGTGGCGATGCCGGTGCCGCGGTCATTATGCGGATGCAGCGAGATGATGAGGTTCTCGCGGTTGTCGAGATGCCGGATCATCCATTCGATGCGGTCGGCATAGATGTTGGGCGTCGACATTTCCACCGTGGACGGCAGGTTGACGATGAGCTTGTTGTCGGGTGTCGGCTTCACGATCTCGGTGACAGCGTTGCAGATTTCCAGCGCCACCTCGAGTTCGGTGCCGGTGAAGCTTTCCGGCGAATACTGGAAGCGATAGCCGCCACCTGCTTTGGCGGCCATGTCGGTGATCATCTTGGCAGCGTCGGTGGCGATCTGCTTGATGCCCGGCACGTCCTTTTCAAACACCACGCGTCGCTGCAATTCGCTGGTGGAATTATAGAAATGGACGATGGGCCGTGTCGCGCCCTGCAAGGCCTCGAAGGTGCGGCTGATGAGTTCAGGCCGGCATTGCACCAGCACCTGCAGCGACACGTCCGAGGGGACGTTGCCTTCCTCGATGCACCAGCGGGCGAAGTCGAAATCCGTCTGCGAGGCCGAGGGAAAGCCGACTTCGATTTCCTTGAAGCCCATGTCGAGCAAGAGCTGGAACATGCGCGCCTTGCGATCATGCCCCATCGGGTCGATCAGCGCCTGGTTGCCGTCGCGCAGATCGACGGAGCACCAGATCGGCGCTTTTTCAATGACCTTGGATGGCCAGGTCCGGTCGGGGAGCCCGACGGTCGGATAGGGTTGGTATTTGCGGGGCGCATCCGGCATGCCCTTGTGGGGCTGCGCGTGGACTTGTTCTCGTGCGTTCATCGTCTTTTCTCCCGCCGCTCGCCGGACCTGCATTCGATGCAGTTACAACGGCCAGACGGCGCCTCTAACAGAATTCGGTTGCTGTCAATGTTTCGACAAGGTTTGCCAAGGAGCAGGGTGCCAAGCGGCGGTTATCGACCGCCGGGCGCTCCTTCAGCGAGCCCGGCGATCGCCAATAAGGCCGAGAAGCAGCAGGGTAGAGGTGAGCGCGCGCAAGGTCTCGCCGGAAAAACCGGTCGGACGGATTGCGGTCGATGCGTGGCGCCTATTCATGATGCCGTCTCATACAGGAGCGCCGTCAGCGAGGCAAGTGCTGGTCCCGGTCATTCCCTGACGGTCCGCGCCACCAGCCGCGCGAGGCTCGGCCCGAGCAGCAGCACGATCATGAAGCGCATCATCTGCAAGGCCATGACAAACGAGATCTCGACGTTGTCGGTGGCGGCTGCGATGATGGCGATGGAGTCCATGCCGCCGGGGCTGGTGGCGAGGTAGGCGGTCAGCGGGTCGATGCCGAGAAGCCGGCTTACCAACCAGCCGAGGCTGCCGCAAAAAGCGATCAGGATGAGGATGGCGCATGTCACCTGCGGCAAGGCCTTGGCGGCGCTGCGCAGGATCGGCCGCGTGAAGTTGAGGCCGATGGTCCAGCCGATCAGCGCATAGCTCAATCCCAGCAGCCATTCCGGCAACTGGTAGTCGAGGCCGAAGCCGAGATGGAGCGCAAGGCCGAGGATCATGGTGCCGAGGAAATAAGGCGAGGGCAGGCGGCAGAGCTTGCCGACCGTCGCGCCGATGGCCGCGACCGCCACGGTGGCCGTCATTCCGAGCGGTTCGATGGGCGGGAACCAGACGATGGCCGGCGGCTCGACGCCGGATGTGTCGACCCAAAGCTTGGCCACAAACGCTGCGGCGATGGATACCATCATGACCCGCAGATACTGCATGAAGGCGACGAGCCGCTGGTCCGCGCCGAATGCGCCCGCCATCAGCACCATGGGCGTTGCGGCACCGGGCGCAGACCCCCACACAGCGGTGGTTCCAGGCAGGATGCGCCAATAGCTGATCAGCCAGCCAAGGAGGCTCGATGCGGTGATCGTCGAGACGACGATTGCGAGGAAGAGCGGCCATTCCTCATAGACGGTGTGGAAAATTTCGGGCTCGATGGAGTTGGCGATGAGGCAGCCGATGACGGCCTGCGCCGCTGCAAAAGCCTTGTTGGGCACGCGCACCGTGGTGCCGTTGGTGCCGGCAACGATGCCTGCAAGCATGGGGCCGATCAAAAGCGCGGCAGGCAGCGCGGCAAGTTCCAATGCCGCGACGAAGATGGCCGAGACGCCCAGCACGACTGCCCATTGCAGCGGCCTAGGGGCGCTTGCCAGTCGTTCCTGCTTCTGCGGCGGGTTGCTTTGATCCATAGGCCGGTCTTAGACCCGTCGGGGCAAAAACGCGAATGGCAGGCCCTTCAATTTGCCATGATCGGTTGTGCCAGGCGAAACACTTTTCTTGCGGGCGGGTGGGGCTTGCCGGCCAAGGTCGCATGGTCAGGGCAAGCCGACACCGCCTGCAGGATCGGTCTCGATCTGGAATTCGAAGCCGGCGATGAGCGGCTTTGCCTCGGCAATCGCGGCCTGCACTTGCGGCAACTGCAGCGAGGCCTTGTGGCTCGCCTGGTCGTTCCATATCTCGGTGACCCAGATCGCGGAGGTATCGGCCGGGTCGCGGGCGATGATGTAGTTGAGGCAACCCGGCATGGAGCGGGTGCCTTGAAGAAGAATATGCAGCAGCTGGTCGCGTTTGCCGGGTGTGGCACGCATCTTCCCGATCAGGCCGTACATCCGTTTCTCCCGCTGAATTGGTGCGAATTGCATACGATGTTCTGAACTACGGCGACGCAACCTTAGCGGATCATGCGCCTACAGAAAATCGCCAACCTTGCCGATTGGCTTGCAATGCTTAACGGGTGAGCGCTGAAGTCAGGCGAAGGGAACTGCCACCGTGCCCTTCGGCAGCTTGGCCTCGTCGTCCGGCTCGACATGGATGGTGACGCGCACCGAGGGAACCTCGGCCTTCAGCGCGTCCTCGATGCGGTCGCAGATGACGTGGCTTTCGCCCACCGACATGTCCGCATCCACCACCATGTGGAACTCGATGAAGGTGGCGCGGCCGGCAATGCGGGTCTTCAGATCATGCACCTCAAGCGCACCCTTGGAGTTGGTCGAGATGATGTCGCGGATGTGCATGTGCTCTTCGGTGTCGACGCCGCGATCCATCAGGCCGTTGAGGGATTCGCCCGTCACCTTCCAACCCTGGTAGAGGATGTTGAGCGCGACGATGACCGCCAAAAGCGGATCGAGAACATGCCATCCGGTGACGACGGCGCCGACCAGGCCGGCAATGACGCCGACCGAGGTAATCACGTCCGTCATGATGTGATGGCCATCCGCCTCCAGCGCAGGCGACTTGGCGCTGCGGCCGGTGCGGATCAGGATAAGCGCCCAGACGGCGTTCACCACCGCCGCGCCGCCATTGATGGCGAGGCCTTCCCAGGCCTGCTCGATGGGCTTCGGGTTCTGGATCGACGACCATACCTGGGCGATGATCAAAAGGGCGGCGACCACGATCAGCACGCCTTCCAGCACGGCCGAGAAATACTCGGCCTTGTGGTGCCCGAAGGGATGATCCTGGTCGGCCGGCTTGTGGCTGACGCGGATGGCCCAGAAGGCGGCCATCGCGGTGATGACGTTGACGATCGATTCCAGCGCGTCGGAATAAAGCGCGACCGAGCCGGTCATGTGCCAGGCGATGAATTTCAGCCCCATCACCGCAAGCGCGACAATGATCGACCAGAAGGCGAGGGTGGCGATCTTCTGCTTGGTGGTCATGCCTTGGAACTAAGCCGCCTTTTCCTTGGCCTTGCGCGGCAGGTGTGCAACGACGTTCTCGATCATGCGCATGCCGGCATCATGGCCGAGCGACATGATCGATTCCGGGTGGAACTGGACGGCGGCCACCGGCTCCTTGCGGTGCTCGAACGCCATGATGGTGCCGTCCTCGCTTTCGGCGGTGACCTCGAATTCCGGCGGCAGGCGGCCCGGATCGGCAAAGATCGAATGGTAGCGCCCGACCGTCACTTCCTTCGGCAGGCCCGAGAAGATGACGCCGGGCTTCGAGACGCGGATGCGCGATGGCTTGCCATGCATCGGGACTGCAAGCTGGCGCAGTTCGCCGCCATAGGCTTCGGCAAGCGCCTGGAGGCCAAGGCAGACGCCGAAGATCGGCAGTTCGCGCTTCCTGGCTTTCTTGATCGTTGCGGCGCAATCGAAATCCTTCGGCGTGCCGGGTCCGGGCGACAGAACGACAAGGTCGGGCTTCAGCCGGTCGAACACCTCTTCGGCCACCGGCGAGCGCACGGTCGAGACATTGGCGCCGGTCTGGCGGAAATAATTGGCGAGCGTGTGGACGAACGAGTCCTCGTGATCGACCAGAAGGATGTTGACGCCTTCGCCGACGCGGGCGGTTGCGCGTTCGGTGGCGGCGGCGTTGCCGGCCTTGGCGTCACGGATGGCGGAGAGCATGGCGGATGCTTTCAGTTCGGTTTCGGCTTCTTCGTCTTCAGGGACGGAATCGAAAAGCAAGGTAGCGCCCGCGCGCACCTCGGCAATGCCGTCCTTTATGCGGATGGTGCGCAGCGTCAAGCCCGTATTGAGGTCGCCGTTGAAATGCACCATGCCGATGGCCCCGCCATACCAGGCGCGGGGCGATTTCTCGTTCTGCTCGATGAAGCGCATGGCCCAAAGTTTGGGCGCGCCGGTCACCGTCACCGCCCATGCGTGCGACAGGAAGGCGTCGAAGGCGTCCATGCCTTCGCGCAGGCGGCCCTCGATATGGTCGACGGTGTGGATCAGGCGCGAATACATCTCGATCTGGCGGCGGCCGATGACGCGCACCGAACCCGGCTCGCAGACCCGGCTCTTGTCGTTGCGGTCGACGTCCGAGCACATTGTGAGCTCGGACTCGTCCTTCTTGGAATTGAGCAGCTTCAGGATCTGCTCGTGGTCGGCGATGGCGTCGCCGCCGCGCTTGATGGTGCCGGAAATCGGGCAGGTCTCGACGCGGCGTCCGTTGACGCGCACGAACATCTCGGGCGACGCACCGATGAGATACTCGCCTTCGCCGAGATTGATGAAGAAGGAATAGGGCGAGGGGTTGATGGCCTTGAGGCGGCGCGCAATATCCGACGGCACGGTTTCGCAACGCTCGTAGAACATCTGGCCGGGCACGACTTCGAACAGGTCGCCGCGCTTGAAGCTTGCCATGGCGTTGCGCACCAGCCCGGCATATTCGCCAGGCTCATGGTCGCCGCGCGGCGGGATGCGGTCGGACTGCCTGAACTCTTCCTCGCGCGTTTCGCGCGGAAGGCCCTCGGTCGAAAAGCCCTGTCCGGCATAGTCGTAGCGGTCGGTCCAAGCCTTGGCCGAATAGTGATCGACGACGAGGATTTCGTCGGGGAGATAGAGGACGAGATCGCGCTGGCTTTCCTTGCGCTCAAGCTTGTGCTCGACCGGATCGAACTGGAAGGCGAGGTCGTAGCCGAACGCGCCGTAAAGGCCGAGATTGGCATCTTCCGCGCTCTTGAACAGCGCCGTGATCGCGCGCAGCACCGTGAACACGGACGGCACGCGGCTGCGCTCTTCCTCGGTGAAGACGCGGCCGGGTTCAGCGACCGTCAGCGCCAGCCGCTGCTTGGTCGTCTGCGTCAGCGTGACGTCCTTTTCGTCCAGCAGTGCACGCGCAATGATCGGCAAAAGCACTTCGCCACGCTGGTTGAGCGCCTCGATGCGCATGGCGCGGCCGCGCGCGGAAATGGCGACCGGCGGGTCGATGATGGCGGTGTCCCAGCGCGTATAGCGGCCGGGATATTCATAGTTGGAGGAAAACACCGCGCCGCGGCGTGAATTCAACCCGTCGATGTAAGACTCTATGGCACCGGCATAAGGCCGGTCATGCCGCTGGCGGGTGATGGCGATGCCGCCCGCAGTGACGAAGCGCTCAGCGCCGTTGCCCAGAATTTCCACCGTCATTGCCGTCTCCCGTTCGTTTTTCCTGGCAACGGACCCGGAGGCTCATAACGAAAATGGCCGCCCGGACATCCGTTGCGGCCACCATCTATTTTCACGCGCACGCGCTTAGAAGGCCGCTGTCAGCAGGCCCACCACCACGCAGAATTCGAAGAGCGCATGTTCATGCCCATTCCCATAGCGGCGAAAGCCGGGCCGGGCAAGCGGATTCGCGAGGCGAGGTTGCTACACCTCCAGCGCGCCGCTGCGTGCGTCATCGCTGCGCACGCTGCCGACCAGCTTGAGCAGGTCGTCGCCGCTGCGGGTGATGCGGTGGGAGCGCCGCGTCAGGATATAGCCGGCCTGCGGCGCGGTGACTTCGGTTCTGCCGCCGACCTCACCCGGCGCGTGGACGATGGTGGCCAAAAGGTCGCCTTTCTTGACGTGGTCGCCCGGCTTCACGTGATAGAGAATGGCTCCGGCTTTTGGTGCGGGCATCATATCGATGTTTTCCAGCGGCGCGACCACGCCCTTGAACGGGCCGGTCTTCGCTGCCGACGGATCGGCGATGACGCCGCGCCCCACGAGCAGGCGGTAAAGGCCGTCGGCGTCAGACTTTGCGAGATCGCCATAGACATCGGAAACGCCGCGATACTCAACCGTCGTCACGACCTGCCTTTGCAGGCGCGCCTTGTCGCCGCCGAGATAGGGGTGGACGGATGCCTCCTCGAAGGCTGCGCCGCTGGCACCTTCCCACAAAAGCACGGCGTCCACGCCCATCGCAGCCGCGCAATCTTCCATCGCCGGCCACAACTCTTTCGGCACGTAGAGATAGGGCATGCCCTCGTCATCGCAGTGCAGGTCGAGCACGATGTCATGGCCGACGGAGAGCTTGAGCAGGCGCACCTTGAGCCTCTGGTCGATGGTGGCGAGGCTGGCCTCGTCGGGCAACAGCGACACATCTGGCCGGTCGATCAGCGGGAAGTCGCGGTTGAAGTTGGTGCGCGTGGCGAGATGGAATCGGCCTTGCTGCTCGGTAAACTGATATTGGGCGCGGCCGACGGGATTGGCCCACGGCACGACGGTGATCGCGCCGCGAATGCGACCCTCGCTTTCGGCCTTGGCAAGCAGGGGCATCAGCGCGTCGATGGCAACGGTGCCGGGCAGTTCGCCGGCATGGAGGGCCGCCTGGAGATAGGCGTTGGGCGCAGTGCCGTCGCTGCCCTTGAAGCGGAAGACCGGAAATTCGTACGCCACGCCTTCGGTGTCGCCGGCAATGCGTTCGATCGATTTTTCCATGGTCTTTCCTTTCATATCGTCGTGCTTGTTCGGTCATGGACCGGGACCGGGCCGGTGTCGAGGGGCAGGGCGGACCGGTTTGAATGCCAAATATCCATCCCAAACCAAAAGAGGCGCCTTTTGGGCGCCTCTTGGTGTTTGTTGCGGAGGGTTGCTCCGGTTGTTGTGCGGCTCAGCTCAGGCCCTGGATATCGCCATTGTCGTCGAGATGGATGTTCTCGGACGACGGCT